>Ga0209402_10000011_pt1 | contig 257612 bp, 255 predicted proteins | sample ArcticOcean_MG_C_3_FD_187437 | JGI IMG/M metagenome (GOLD analysis project Ga0209402, IMG submission 187437) | Marine microbial communities from western Arctic Ocean - ArcticOcean_MG_CB8_126 (SPAdes) (version 2) | ecosystem: Environmental > Aquatic > Marine > Oceanic | place: Arctic Ocean...
AAACAGAAGGAGAAGCAGAAGCAGAAGTAGAAGCAGAAGTAGAAGTAGAAGCAGAAGTAGAAGCAGAAGTAGAAGCAGAAGTAGAAGTAGAAGCAGAAGTAGAAGCAGAGGACGAGAGTGAGCGATAACAGTACAGCACGTTTTGCTGCGACAGTTAGTTATGATGGAGCTAATTTTTTTGGTTCACAGCGCCAACTTGATGTGCGTACGGTTCAGGGTGAAATCGAGTCTGTTGCTAGCGATTTATTTGAGATAACGACTCCAGTGTCACTTGCTGGTCGTACGGATTCAGGTGTACATGCATGGGGTCAGGTGGCATCGTTCAAGTCTGATACCGGTCTTTCAGTTGAGACTATTCAGCGTGCTCTCAATGCTCGTTTGCCAGATGATATAGCTATTCGAAGCGTGCAAGTTGTTCCTCAGGATTTTGATCCTCGTAGGTGGGCAAGAAGTCGTTGGTATCGTTATACATTGCTGGTAAGTGATAATAAAGCGCCTTTGATCCGTAATTTTTCATGGCATATAGGTGCTGCTTTGGATATAGAGAATATGAGGAAAGCAGCATCAATTTTAACTCAAGTACAGGACTTTCGTGCATGTTCGGGTCCGGTTGACCTAGGTCGTTCAACGAAGAGAACTGTCACAAGTGCTGTATTTGCTAGTAAAGACTGTTGGCTATGGTTTGATATTACTGCTAATGCTTTTTTACCACAGATGGTTAGACGTATTGTAGGGGCTTTAGTGCGGGTGGGAAGAACATCGTTATCATTTGATGACTTTTCAGTACTTGTCAGGGACGGAGCAGTAGCATCTGTTGGTCCTGTTGCTCCCCCACATGGTCTCGCACTTCAAAGAGTTACATATAATGAGGGTTATCAATCATGACATCTACTATTCGAGGAAAAGCAGGAAATATTAGAAAGAAATGGCATGTTATAGATGCCACTGGTAAGTCTCTAGGTCGTGTGGCTTCAGAGGTCGCTAGTATGATTTTAGGGAAACACAAACCCACCTATGAGCCACATTTAGATGATGGTGATTTCGTCATTGTTATTAATGCTGCCAATGTTCGTATGACTGGTCGCAAAGCAGAACAAAATCGTTATTATCGGCATTCTGGGTATCCTGGTAATTTGCGTGAACGAACCTGGGGCGAGCAAATGAAACGTCGTCCGGAATTTGTTATTGAAAACGCGGTTTATGGGATGCTTCCGAAGGGTATCTTGGGTCATCGCTTGCGAAGGCATTTAAAAGTATATGCGGGTTCAGAACATCCTCACCAGTCGCAGATTAATGATAAACAAGAAGATCTTGTATATGTGGCTAAAAAGCCTAAACGTCTTGCTCCTCTTGCTCCAATGGAAGTTCCAATGGAAGTTCCTCGATTGACACGTGCTCAAAAAATCGCAGCTTCTTTGGAAGAGAATGCAATAACGCGTGATGAGAGTACAGAAAGATATGCTAATTTTGATGAGAAATCGGAAGTGCCCGAGGTATCTGTTGATGATAAGGCGTCACCGGATCTCAATAATGCGTTAGGAGATTTAGGTATTTCACAACGTTCGTTAAGCTCACTGGAAAGCGCTGGAATTAGTACAGTAGGTCAGATCATGAAAACTTCCGATAAAGATCTTTTGGATATTAAGGGCTTTGGTCCGAAGGCTTTAGATCAGTTAAGGAACGCACTTGTGGAACATGGTTTTTCTGATATGACGGAAGAAAATGAGGATAATAATGGCTGATCAACAACAGTATTACTACAGCACAGGTCGACGTAAAACATCCGTTGCGCGTGTACGTCTTTATCCTGGTGGGGGGGCAATTGTGGTAAATGGAAGATCTCTCGAAGAGGTATTTCCACGTGAAACACATCGAGATGAAGCGTTGTTACCACTAAGGCGTTTGGGTGCGGAAGGAAAATTCAGTGCGCAGATTAAATGTAATGGAGGTGGGCTTTCTGGTTGGGCAGGTGCAATTAAGCTTGGTATTGCACGTGCACTCGTAGTGTCCGATCCAAATATTAAGCCAGTTTTAAAACGTTCACCTAGCTTGTTAACTCGAGATTCTCGTGCGAAAGAGCGAATGAAACCCGGCTTAAAACGTGCACGCAAAGCTGCACAATTTACAAAACGCTAAATTGTAAATTCTTTTTTTGATTTACGAATTAAGTTATATTGCGCATCCAAAATCGTTATGCTAAGACAAGCATATTGCACAGCAGCTCATAAAGGGTACGATCTTTAGGTAGATTTCTATGAGCTTTGTCTAAGCGTGGAGTGAAAATGTCTGAAAATAATGGTTCGATCGAAACTGGCTTTAACGGAAAAATTCTTGTCGTAGATCTTTCAAGTGGAACAATTAATGTGGAGAACGTTTCTGAAAATTTATATCGTGAGTATTTGGGTGGATATGGTTTAGGTGCACGATTTCTTTGGGATCGTGTTCCTGCTGGGATTGCCCCCCTTGCTCCAGAGAATATGTTGGGTTTGCTACCGGGATTATTAACGGGAACGCCACTTTTTGGGCAACGATGGCAAGTTGTTTGTAAAAGCCCTCTTACTGGTGGATGGGGTGATGCTAATTGTGGTGGGGATTTTGGGGGAGTTCTTAAGCTCGCTGGCTGGGATGGTGTACTTTTCTTTGGGAAATCTGAAAAACCCGCATATTTACTCGTGGAAGGTGAAGAAGTTGAATTACGTGATGCATCAGATTTATGGGGAACTGGTGCAATCGAGAGTGAGATGGAATTAAAAGCTCGACATGGAAAGCGTGCAAGTGTTGCAAATATAGGTCAAGCAGGTGAGACGCTGTCACTGATTTCGGGAATTTGTAATGATCATGGACGTTTGGCTGCACGTTCTGGGGTTGGCGCAGTAATGGGTTCGAAAAATCTTAAAGCTGTTGTTGCTGTTTCTGAACGTAAAATAATTTCCCAGACGCCTGAAACAATCAAAATGTTGCGTGCTAATTTAGATGATATGGTGAAGCCTTTGAAGGACTTTTTCTCCAATTTTGGCACTACTGGAATTACTGCAGGTAGTGCTTTGAATGGCGATTCACCTGTAAAGAATTGGGGTGGGGTTGGAGTAGTTGATTTTCCTCAGGAAACCGCAATGCAGATTGATGGTGGTACTGCAATAAATCCAAAGATGGAAAAGAAATATGGATGTTGGCATTGTCCAATTGCTTGTGGAGCAGAGTCGGTTGAGTCGACTAATGAAAAATATCCATATCCACACCATACCCACCGTCCAGAATATGAGGCTATGGGTGCATACGGCACTATGAATCTTATGAATGATCCTGATGCACTAATCTATCTTAACCATTTGTGTAATGAGTACGGATTCGATGTTATTTCTGCAGGTGGAGCTGCTTCATTTGCTATTGAATGTTTTGAAAATGGTGTTATTACGAAAGAAGACACAGGAGGACTTGAACTTCGCTGGGGTGATGCAGAAGCTATCGTCGAACTTACAAAGATGATGGGGGAGCGACGTGGTATAGGTGATATTTTGGCTGATGGTGTTCAAGCCGCAGCTGCCAAGTTAGGACCTGAGTCTGAGCAATATGCAATGCATATAGGAGGACAAGAACTTCCTATGCATGACCCAAAATTGCAGCCTGAGTTTCATACGACATACAAACTTGATCCAACACCAGGTCGTCACACACAGTATGACGCTAACCGTCGGATAGGTACCATCCCAACTGCCCCAGAGGATTCGAAGGATTATGCTGGGCGTGGCAATCACCATAAGGCTGCCGCTGAATATATGCATGTAGTTAATGCTGGTGGTATGTGTCAGTTTATTATGATGACTGCTAACACTGCCAATATTCCTTCATGGTTCAATGCAGTAACTGGTTGGGATATGGACTTAGATGAAGTTATGGCAGTGGGAGAGCGCATTGCTAATCTGCGCATGGCTTATGAGGTGCGTGAAGGGGGTAATCCAAGAGTGAGAAATGTTCCTACACGTGTAACCGGTGAGACATCGGAGGCAACACATACTGGTCCTTTGGAAGGAGTCCAGCTGGATACAGAAATGCTTGAGGTGGATTATTTAAAAGCTTGTGATTGGGATTCTGCAACCTGTAAACCATCTTCTGAGAAGCTTGTTTCATTAGGCCTACCAGAAGTTGCTGAAGTTTTACACGTCTAAATTTCTGAAGTAGTTTAAAGCTATCTTTATGGCACATGAAGTGGGTAGAGAAAAAATCCAGAATTTAGATAAGCAAGCTATAAAAGGTGCTGGCTTAGAGTTACGTCCTTGGGATCGAGGATTGGTAAAGCAACTGGCTGCATGGGGTGAACATGGGTTTCCGTATGGGGCGTTTGATTTAGGATATCTTCGTGACCCAAAAGAGGCGGAAAATGCTCTTAATTTTTCGATTAAAGGGACTAAGCATTTGCACTTTATTGCATGTGAGGATTCATTAGCTGTAGGTCGGGTTTCCGTAAATCTTCAAGACCCGGCAGGGCTTTATATTTGGTCTGTGCATGTACCACCTGAACATACTAGACGACGTGTTGCATATCGTATGTTGAATGTGCTGATTAGATGGCTTGTGGAAAAATATCCGACAAAAGAGATTGTTTTGACTGTTAATGCCTTTGCACAGCATGCCTATAATTTATATCTTTCACTTGGTTTTGAGATGCGTGATACCCTTTGGCGATTTGATCCAAAACTGAATGAAGAAATAAAACAGGTTTCTTCTGATAGGCGAAGCGTTCTAAAAAACAGAATTCGTTTTATCAACAATAGATGGGAGGTCATGACCTATCTGTTGGTATTTAAAGGAGTTCACTACGAAGATTGATTTGTTAATTTCTGATCGTTATCTATCCATGCCTGTTCTACTAGCCCAATTAATCCACTTGATACCAAGTTGTGACCGCCTAGAAGTATAGGTTTTTTAGATTGCGCTACAGTCTTAGTGAATTCTCGGAGAAGAGAATTATTGATTGGTTGATAAGCTAAAAGATCACTTTGGAACCTTTCCTCTCTAGTTGTCTCCAGCTTGAGATGTTCTAGTAAAACTCTGGTATCAATTATTATCACGTCTCCAAGAGTTTCAATTATATCGATGAAATGTTTTGGACCTACCTCTTCAAGCAAGTAACCAGCTAATGATCGGGCTTCTCGATTAGATGTAGCGAGACCTCTTTCTTCACTAATTATTCGGATACGGCAAGCAGTTTCTTTTTCTAGATATTGCCATACGTTACTGCCCACACGTCCCAAGATAGCTACCTCTGCTTCTGGGTTACAGAATTCTTGCATTGCTTGACGATATTGTTTGAGTGGGAGTAATCCATGGTCTTGCAATTGTGCACGTAAGTCTTTTGGAGTTTTTTCCCAAATTTTCAAAACGCATAGATCAGATGGCGTATCTAAATCAAATTGAGTTGAAGGAGATTTCGCAAGAATTGAAGGGGTACAATTTGCGTGGTCTCTCAATAAGCGGGGTAATTCATTATCGCGTTCTACATGACCGATATGTTTAAAAGCATCAACTGGTTGCCATCCGACCAAGTCACTCGAAAAAAAGTTATTTGTAATAACAACAGGTTCTTCATTTTGGAATTTCATAACGATTTCCATGAATCCTTGAATTCCTAATAAAGGAGCAGCACCGGAACTCATTACCACAGGATGTTCGATGGAGAAACTTTCTAATAATGTCTCTATAGATTTTTGAAAATTGAACTTTTCTGTTTTTTGATCTGGGATTATCGATACATTATCACCAAGACCTGTAAAGGATTCAGCTGAATCGGTGGAAATAATAACTTTACGGAATCCAGCTTGTAGTGCGTTTAAAGCATTTGATTGTGCTACCTTAATTTTTGCATCAGCAATAAGCTGTTCCGCTTCATGGGTTCCACAGCCTCCATGCAGAATAATTAGTGTTGGTTCTTTGTGCACTCACCTTGTCCTTGCTAAAATCATAATAAGAACTTACGTTCTTATTATGATTGATTTCATGTTCACTAGATATAACTACACTAATATATACAAACTTTATCAAAACTTCTGTTTTAAGCCTGTAACTTACTGGCAGCGTATGATGCTCTCTATTATCGTGCCTAGTATCTTGTTATATTTATCAGTTGGCTAGGCCATGCAGAGGTTTGTAAAATGAAGGTTGTTTTTTTAGAAGATGTTGAAGGAACTGCTGCGGCTGGAGATGTTCGTGAAGTTGCTAATGGCTATGCGCGAAATTTTTTGTTGCCACGTGGTATAGCTGTTGCCCCCACTGAACCTAATTTGCAGAAGGCACGCTCCCTTATGCAGAAAGAAACCCGTCGTCAAGAAAAGCTTGATAGTGAGGCAGCTGTATACATTGAAAAGCTAGAGAACTATGTTGTCACTTTTGAGGCTCGTGTTGGTGAAACCGGACAGCTTTTTGGGTCGGTGACGAGCCGAGACATAGCAGCTCGTATTCAAGAGACAACGGATATAGAGGTCAACCAGAAGATGATTCTTCTTGGTGAGCCAATTCGCCAAATAAGTACTCAATCTGTGACTATTCGATTTACTCGTAATACAAGCATAGTGATCACAGTGAATGTTGAGCCAGATGAGGTATCCCGTCCAATAGTTGAGCGTCTTCGTGTCGAAGCAGAAGCTGCAGAGTTAGAGGCTAAGCAGGTCGAAGCGGAAGCTCAGGAGCTAATGTCCAGACAAGCTGCGGTAAAAGCAGAAGAGGAAGCAGCTAAACAAGCAGCAGAGGAAGCATCAGAGTTAGCAGCTAAACAAGCAGAAGCAGAAGCTGCAGAGTTAGCAGCTAAACAAGCAGAAGCAGAAGCAGCAGTGATTACTACTAAAAATAATGAAGACGAATCAGAAGAAAATACTTAATTGAGAGAATGATTGGGGGGTTATTGTTAATTTGATAAGTACTATTTATGTGTGTTATCTATCATGACACTCCCTGCTTTTGAACAGTTACCCCCACATGATGTAGAGGCTGAGGAAGCGGTGATTGCCGCGCTTTTAGTTGATCCCGAGGCTATTTTCCGTATTTCAAATATTTTGAAGCCCGAGCATTTCTATCGTGAGAAAAATGGATGGATCTATGAATCGGCATTAAGTCTGTGGGATCGTGATGAGGCAATTAACCAAATTACGGTAGCACATGAGTTAGCTCGTCAGAATCGTTTAGAGGATGCCGGAGGGCAGGCATATCTGGGTGATATTATTCGCCAGTTACCTACAAGTGTTGGGGTTGAGTTTTATGCTCAAATCGTTAAACGTGACAGTACTTATCGTGGGCTTATTAGTGCTGGAACAGGTATTTTGCAGCTTGCGTACGAAGCGCCTGCTGATATTGAATCGGTACTTAATCGTTCGGAAAGCCTATTGCAACGACTCAGGGGTGGTGAGACCTTTCGTGATTTTGTGCACATAGGACAATTGCTGCAGACCTACCTAGAAGAAGATTCGGATGATGTTGCCCGTCCAGCTATTGCAACGATTGAAACGGGTTTTCATGATTTAGATCATTTGCTTGGTGGCTTAAAGCGCTCCGATCTTATTATTGTGGGAGCAAGACCTAGTGTGGGTAAATCTGCATTTGCTTTGGGAATTGCTCGAAATGCGGCAATTAATCAGCATGCTAAGGTGGGCTTTTTCTCACTTGAGATGTCAGCTGAGCAATTAGCTATCCGTCTACTCTCTGCTGAATCGGAAGTAGATAGTACTCGCTTACGTTTGGGAGAACAAACGACAAATGAAGAACGTCGAATAATAAGAGCAATAGGAGATCTTGCTGACGCTGATATTTGGTTTGATGATTCGCCAACACTTACCGTTGGTGATTTGCGTGCTAAAGCTCGCCGTCTTGCAGGTTCGCACGGCTTGGATCTTCTGGTAATTGATTATTTGCAGTTGATGCATTCCGATTCTTGGTTAAATGGGCGAGAAAACCGTGTTCAGGAGATCAGTTATATTTCAAGAACATTAAAGAGTATTGCACGAGAACTTGAGATTCCAGTAATTGCACTTGCACAATTGTCGCGTGCAATTGAATCTCGTCATCCCCGAATACCGATGCTTTCAGATTTGAGAGATTCTGGTTCGATTGAACAAGATGCAGATGTTGTTACATTTTTAAGTCGTGAAGATATGCATGTTACACCGGAACAATGGGCTTCTGAACATCCTGAGTTACCAGCTAGTGCATATCCTCGTGGTGTTGCTCGTGTAATTGTTGCAAAGCATCGTAATGGTCCGATTGGTGATGTTGACTTACGTTTTCGGGAACGACTTGCCCGCTTTGAGGATTGGGCGCTTCATCCCGATGATGCTGATTCTGATAGAGTTCAGCAAGCAGAAATAAGTCGTGAACTTGCTGGTCAAGAATTATGACGAAAGAAGCTCTTGCAAACTTTGCCTTTCCGCAGGTTTCTGGTATTCCTGGTTCGACGTTAATACCGAATGAGTTTTTCGAATTTTTTTTCCCGAGTGTCGAATTTATTGAAGATATTTTTACTTTATTTTGGTGTGTATATGTATTGCAAGAGGAATTTGCTTCAAAACAAAAATACTACGTTTCATCTGATGATCTTTGGTTTACTCAGGGAGTGGAATATTCGTTTAAGAAGATAGGTATTGATAAAGAACAATTTAACCAAAGTTTGGAAAGATGTGTTGGCCTGGGGTTTTTGTTAAAAATGATTTCTAATCATCAAAATCATGAAGAAGTGATCTTTTTACTAAACAATTCTACATCTCAAGATATGGTTACAAATTTGCAAACCGGAGAAAGTAACATAGATGTAAATCTTAATTTAGAGCAGACTCAAACTTTTGGGACTGCGGAGTTGTTTCAATTATATGAGGAATATTTTGGCGTAATTTCCCCTCGGATCGCAGAAAGTTTGGTTGAAGCATCAAACCAATATGATTCTGATTTGATAAAACAAGCATTGAAAGAAGCCTCTACCCAAGGTATTACAAGTTGGCGGTATATCGAACGTATTTTAGAAAGTAAAGAAAAGGAGAGCCGGAAAAATGAAACGAATAGACGAGATTCTCTCGAAGCGAGAAAGCATAATTATATCGGGGGAAAATTCGGACATCTCGCAAAGTACCGTTGATAGTTCTGTTAATGAAGATACTTCTATAGAAGTGGATGATTGCCGGTTTTGTGGTGGTGCGCTATTTGTACGTCGTCGAAGAAATATTGATGATCCTTCGTTTGGTCAGGTGGAACCTTGCCAGTGTGCACTTTCCGAGGCTGATACTACGCGACGTGAACGTCTTGAGCGTATAGGTAATCTTGGTTCTTTAAGACATTTGACCTTTGAATCCCTTGAGAAAGTTTTATACGAAAACAAAAAAGCTTCTGCTCTTAGCATTGCACATGAATTTGTTGATGCATCAGACTCTTGGCTAGCTATTATCGGCTCCTCAGGTTCTGGTAAAACACATATGGCAGCTGCAATTGCTAATGCCGCTATTGATTCAGGAAAACCTGCACTGTTTATGGTCTGTCCTGATCTTCTTGACCATTTGCGATTGGGCTACAACTCTGAGGATACAGAGATGAGTTTTTCTTCAATATTTGATCAAGTTCGTAGTGCACCGCTGCTAATTTTAGATGATATTGATACTGTAGCTCCAACTAATTGGGCTCAGGAGAAGCTTTTTCAACTTATAAATACTCGTTATAACGAACGATTACCAACAGTTCTTACGTGTTCCTCCTTGGTTGGTTCGTTAGATGAAAGAATTAAAACACGCTTAAAGATGCCAGATCTATGTAGAGTGATTGATCTCTCGGGACCTCGACAGGTGTATCGTGAGATCGGGGGAATGAATTTAAGTCGGCTTAAGGAAATGGGTTTCGGGAATTTTAATGTTAATTCTGGTAGTCCAACAGAGAAGGATTCATTGCGTGCTGCTTGGCAAGCAGCCAAGATTTTCTCTGAACATCAAGAAGGATGGCTTGTTCTAAGTGGAGCAAATGGCTGCGGGAAAACCCACATAGCTGCTGCTGTTGCAAATGAAAGAATACGTAATTCTGATGAGGTTTTCTTTTGCGTAGTGCCAGACCTATTGGATCGATTACGGTCTTCCTATGATAATGCAGGTAGTCGTGGGACATATGATGAAGTATTCGAAAGTGTGCGTACTACACCTTTTTTGATATTAGATGATTTGGGCGCTCAAACGACTTCAGCATGGGCATTGGAAAAGCTTTATCAAATAGCAAATTATCGAACTTCTAGTAACCTACCGACTATCCTCACCACTGATTTAAGCCCGGATGAATTACATGATGACTATCCACGAATTTTTGCGAGAGCAGTTGATCCTCGTGCGGGTACTTTGATATCAATTCTTGCTTCCAATTATCGACTCGGACGATAAGAACGATTGTAGCGTACGACTTAATGATTGACTGGCTGCGCTAGCCAGTCTTGGAGTGCCCAAGTGGTTGTTTCAAATGCTAGATCTTTCCAAGGTATATCGTTTATTTCAAACCAGTTAACTTCGGCGGTCTCGTGTGCTGCTTTGGCAACTCCCCCACTACTCTTTGCAGAAAAAACTGTAATTATCACACCAGCTGTAAGCCTTGTGTACACACCTATAAGCTGAAGGTTATCTACTTCTAGACAAACCTCTTCCATGGTTTCTCTTATTGCTGCTTCTTCAACTGTTTCACCTATATCGATGAAACCCCCTGGGAAAACCCAAAGACCTAGTTGTGGTTCTATGTCGCGCTTTGCTAGTAGCACTCTACCATTAGGGTCGACCGGAATCAGTCCGGCTGCCGGACGTGGATTTATATAGTGAGTAAATTTACACTCTGTGCACACGAGCCTTTTTATCGTATCCATTGTGGGAAGGTATTCTTTAAGTACATTGCCACAATGCATACAAAACCGACTACCTTGATGCGGATGGCCGGTAACCTTTTCAGGATTACGCATTTTTTAATGAATCCGGTACTTGTTCTAACCCCAGTGATTCAGGCCCCTCGATCCATTCTTCCCCATCTACCCACACTTCCTTTTTCCAAACTGGAATGCGTCGTTTCACTTCATCAACTAACCATTTCCCACCAAGAAAGGCCTCCTCTCGATGGGCAGAACTAATGGCTATTAAGAGGCTTGCCTCACCGATTTCCAACTTACCTGTTCTGTGCAATATTGAGCAATCATGAAGTCCAAATTTTTCAATTGCAGCTTTTGCGATTTTGTACATTTCTTTTTCTGCCATTTGTGGGTAAGCATCGTATACAAGATATGAGACTTCTCGTCCCTTGTTATTATTTCTGACAATACCAAGAAAAATATTGATTGCTCCTGCTGCATCATTACTAATTGCTGTGGTTGCTGCCTCTATGTCCAATTTTTCTTTCGTTATCTGGATTAACATCTAACCTCCTGAAACTGGTGGAATCAAGGCGAGAGAGGCTTTCGAATCCACTATTGTTGTTAAATCAGCATATTCTTCATTTACCGCATAAAGTAGCGAGTCCTTGAATGTTTCTAACACAGGATATTCTTTCATCAACCGATTTACGATACTTTCTACGGTGTCCCCAGTTTTGTAGGGAACTTGGAGTTCTCTCTTACCGATTTTTTCAGCCAAGCTTGCAAACAATAAAACCATGATCGTCATATACCAATTGTATCTTTTGAGGGCAATATTGCCTATCTATGTAGGTAATTGGATTAATTTATTTTAACAAGATGTAAGTCCAATTACGCTATCGTACTATATATAATAATTTTTTAAGGAAAGTTAGCTTGTTGATTTTTGTTGATAAGCCAACTGTTAAGGCGTTTTATTTTGCGTAATGAAGATACACCAATCGCTGTTTCGGAAGCAGCTGAATTGTTTAATGTTGTTCGATCAGAGGTTCAACGTACTGTTATTGACCAAACCACATTAATTGATCGCCTGCTAATAGGACTTATAACATCAGGGCATATTCTTATTGAAGGTGTTCCGGGTCTTGCAAAATCTCTTACCGTTTCTAGCTTAGCTGCAGCTCTTAAGGTCTCAAGTGTCCGTATCCAATTTACGCCTGATTTGTTGCCTGCAGATCTTATAGGTACTGAAGTTTTAAACCCCAAAGATGCGAGTTTCTCGGTACGTAAAGGCCCAATTTTTACGAATATTGTTATGGCAGATGAAATAAATCGAGCACCAGCAAAAGTGCAATCGGCTTTGCTTGAAGCGATGGAAGAACGTCAGATTTCAATAGGGGGAGAAACTTTCCATTTAGCTGATCCATTTTTGGTTATTGCTACGCAAAATCCTCTTGATCATGAGGGTACGTATCCTTTGCCAGAGGCTCAATTGGACAGATTTCTTTTAAAAGTTCAGGTAGATTATCCGAATCGGCAAGCTGAGAAACAAATTCTTGAACATCATCTTGGGTTAGGTGAAATAAATGAAGTGATGGCTAGGCAAGTCAGTGTTGAATTGGATGACCTTATAAAGTCTAGAGCTGCAGTAGTAGAGGTTTTTATGGATGATTCGCTTAAGGAGTACATAATTCAGATTGTGCAAGCTACGCGTAAACCTTCAGAACACCGTCTCCCAGAGTTGAAAGAGTTTATTGCATTTGGAGCGTCCCCACGTGCCTCTATTGCGCTGGGTTTAGCTGCCCGTGCGTATGCTCTTTTACAAGGACGAGCCTATGTAATTCCGGAGGATATTAAGGCTCTTGCACTTGAAGTTTTGCGGCATAGAATCATTACAACTTATGAAGCAGATGCGGAAGATATTTCAAAAGATGATCTTATTGAACGTATTCTGACTGCTGTTGCAATTCCTTGAGTTTGAAATGAAGTGGTTGTCCACTTTTAAAAAACCTTTGAGTGAGCATTCTTCCACTTTGATATCTGAGTCAAATGAGTTGGCTAAGCATGTTAGATCTATTGAAATGCGAGCTCGACGCCTTGTTGAAAACCTGCTGCAAGGGCAATACCATTCAATTTTCCGAGGTACAGGAATTGAATTTGATGAATTACGTGCGTATATCCCAGGTGATGACATAAGAACCATTGATTGGAAATCATGGGCTCGTACCGGACAGCCTCTTGTACGTAGGTATAGAGAAGAGCGAGATCTTACTGTGCTAATTGCTGTTGACATAAGTAAATCTCTAAATTTCGGCTCAACAGGAATGTCAAAGAACAAACTTGTTGCTGAGCTGTGTGCTGTTTTTGCACTTTCTGCGATCCGTAATACAGATCGTGTAGGAGTGGTACTTTTTTCAGGTGTTCCGCAGCGTTTTATACCAGCTTCTACTGGTTCGATTCATTTACTTCGTATTATTCGTGAAGTTTTGTCTGCTCAGGCTGAAAGAGAAGGAACAGATATAGCAGCAGCTCTCAAATATTGTACTTCCGTATATAAACGTAAAGGTACGCTTTTTGTCATCTCAGATTTTTTAGCTCCTAATTATGAACGAGAATTACGTGCTGCGGCAAAACGTTTCGATATTATCGCTATTTGTGTTCGTGAACCTTTAGATCGTTTTCTTCCGAGCCTAGGTGTTTTATGTTTAGAAAATGCTGAATCCGCTGAGGTTTTCGAAGTGGACACAAATTCAACATCTACTAAAGAATCTTATCTTCATGCAGTTCAAAGTATTGATAATGAACGGACAAAACTGTTTCGAGAACTTGGAATCTATGAGATTGAGGTTGTTCCAGGCCTAGATTATTTGCCTGAGTTACTTAAATTTTTCCAAAATTTTCAGGAAAGTGCCTGATGTTTTTACGTTTAGTTATTCTTATTAGTTTGGCTACTGGCAGCATTTTTTTAATTGAAGCAACTGTTACTTCTGCACAAGAATCGGATGATTACAAAAGTTCAGTAAATGTTTCATCAGTGTATATAGGCCAACAGTTCATACTAGATCTATTGTTCACGACTCCTAAAAAGGTAAATATCGATTTAGATCAAGAAGCTGAAACATGGGGCGATTTGGAAGTCATTAGACTTCTAACACTTGAAACAGAGCCAGATCAGATGGGTAGTTTTAGGCATCACTTAAAAGTGCTTGTAGCTGTTTTTGTTCTGGAATTTGTGGAGGTAACTCCTGCTGTTCGATTAACTGCAATTGATGATAAGACCATTGAAAATATTATTTATTTCTCTCCAATACGGGTAGAAGTTGTTTCAAGCTTCGATGATATGGATCCTTTGAGCTTATCCTCGCCACTATCATTAGGTGATGTAGATGGTGCACGTTCACGTGCTCTAGTACCTTTTGTAATCGGATGTGTAGTTGCCGTGTTAGGTATTATTTTTGGCATCGCTAGGTTTGCGTATTTTAGAAAGTTGAAAAGTTCGAGCGCTAGCCAGTTGTCGATGATAGAACCTTCAGCTGTTTTGGATAACGCATTATTGGAAGGTGATGTAGTAGAGGCATACAGATTAATTGCTTTTAGTATTCGTGAATTTCTGCAGAGCAATTTTGATTTACCTGCTTCAGCATTGACTACTGCAGAGCTGGGAGATGCTCTCGAAAGAGCTGGTGTAAATGCTGATTTAAGTCGACTTTCACGTGATTTATTGCGTGAATGTGATGCTGTTATATATGCAGGATATAGACCTGCTACTGGTCGTCGTAATGCTGATTTTCAACTTGCCAAAACTATTTTGGAGAATTATGAAGGGGATGGATTATGATATTTGCAGATCCTTGGATATTGCTTTTATTAATAATTTTAGTGCCTTTTGTTTTCATCTATAAAAGGAGGAAAAAGTCTGGAATTAAGATTTCTCATGCTTTCGGCTTAGCTGATAGTTCCCCTTCATTAAGGTTACGTTTGTTTCGACTGTTACCTGGTCTCCGTTTATTGGTTATAGGCCTATTGGTTTTTGTTAGTGCTGGTCCTCGAATCGGAGAAGCAAACGCTACAATTACTACTGTTGGTATTGATATTGTATTAGCTATAGATACTTCCTCTAGTATGTCCTCTGTCAGCTTTGCTCCTGGTGTTACACGTCTTGATGCGACTAAAGTAGTCATTCGTGAATTTATTTCGGCTCGGGGGGATGATCGAATAGGTATTGTAGTTTTTCAGCGTGATGCTTTGCCTTTTACCCCATTGACCTTGGATAAGGCTGCTCTCGATACAGTGATTGTCAATCTTGATTCTCAGTTGATGCCTGATGGTACAGGTATTGGTCTTGGTATAGCTACGGCTGTTTCTATGCTACGTGAATCCAGCGCTCCAAGTCGCATAGTTATTCTTTTGACTGATGGTCGTCATTCTGCTCCATCTATTTCACCTGGAGAAGCTGCAGAGATTGCAGCAGCCCTAAAAATACGTATTTATACCATTGCAGTTATTGGTAGTGACCAAAATAATCAGCAGGTACAATCAGTAGATTTAGAATTACTTGAAGATATTGCCAAAAGAACAGATGGTCACTCCTTCATAGCTACTAGTCCCGATGATCTCGCGAAAGTATATCGTCAAATAAGTAATTTAGAAGTTGGACCTGTCGTAACTAGAAATGAATTTCTTAATTCATCGGTAACACCATGGCTAGTAGCTGTAAGCATACTTTTATCCATTGACATCTTTCTTGTTGGTGGAGTTTTTAGAAGGTTCTTAGCATGACTTTTGGTGAACCGATGTATCTAGTATTAATTCTTGTTCCTGTGTTAGCTTTTTTGTTTGCATGGCAAAAAACAAGAAAGCGTGTTTCCTCCATCCGTGTCCTAACTAGAAAACCAGTTCATGTACGTTGGACTTTCCTAGTTCTGCTAGTTTTGGGAACTATTTGTATTGTTTTTGCAGCAGCTCATCCACGTTGGGGGGACACTGAGGTACCAGTACAATTCAATGATGTCCAATTGGTAATAGTGCTGGATGTTTCCCGAAGCATGGCTGCAGATGATGTTGCACCTGATCGACTGACCGTAGCCAAGGAAGTGCTTGCAAAAATCTTAACAAAGCTTACAAATGAACGAGTTGCACTGGTAATTTTTTCCGGAGATGCATTATTGCGCTTCCCACTAACCCATGATCTTAATGCTGCAGGGAATGTTATTTCTACATTAACAACGGGATCTGTTTTGTTGACTAAGGGCACTAATATTTCCGCGGGTCTTGAATTAGCCCATAGTGTTTCTGACCCAATTTTCCAATCTACAAAACTGGTACTTTTGCTTAGCGATGGGGAGGATTTTAGTAAAGAGACATTTTTGGCAGCCACACGTTTTAAAGATGGTAATTCGCAGTTCCTAGTAGCTGGTGTCGGAACTCCTCAAGGTGGGATGGTTCGTGCAGTCGATCGTTTTAATGGGAAACCGTTTTACTTGATTCAAGAGGATGGCAGTCCTGTAATCTCAAAATTAAATGAAAATACACTGTTGGAAATTGCACAAGCAGCTGGGGGTACATACCTCGGCAGCAATTTAAGTATTGTCCCTGATTTTGTGATTTCATCAATGTTATCACTAGGCACCAAAACCTATTCTTCACATTTAGTCTCCCAACCTTTTGATCGGTTTCAAGTATTTACTTTGATTGCACTCTCTCTGATTGTGATTGCTACAATTTTTGAACTTCGTAGAGGCATATTTAGGTATTTTTTATGGTTTAGTTTTTTATGCTGTAGCATATTTTTCTTTGTTTCCTGTGCCAGTAATGCATGGTCTTTAAATGAGAATGCTATTCAAGCCTGGAATGCAGGTAACTTTAAACATTCAGTTACCCTCTTGTACGAAGCACAGGTTACAGAACCTACAAATGCTGGAATCAGTTTGAATCTTAGTTCTGCGCTTTTTTCTTCCGGTCGATATGAAGAATCAATTGAATTTGCACATCGTGCTATTAATGTGGGCAACGAAGATGTTAGGGCTATGGCATATCACAATTTGGCACGTGCTCGTTTCAAGCTTGGAGATCTTTCCTCTGCTCTACTTGCATTGAAACAAACCCTCTTGATTAATCCTGATGATAAAATCGCACGTCAAGATTATGAAATTATATACAAAGTCTTACATAAATTAAAAGATGAGCCATTTGAGAAACAAGGTGAGGTTGATGCTGGGCAAAGTAAAAATGAGCAGTCTACGCAATCGCAAGATCGTGAATCTGGTGAACAGAAAACAGGGAAGCAAGGAAACACAGATGTACGTGAATCATCACACTTATCTCGTGTTGTGGTTCAACAGTTGCTTGAGGGTATTGATACTCAAATTAAGGAATTACGTCTCAGCTTTGGTGAGCTCCTGTCTGCAGAGGAGGCTTATGCCATGCTTGAATTAATTGAAGAACGTTCTAGATTAGCGGGGTTACGGACTTCTATTGGATTAGAAACAGATCGGCAGGCTCGTTAATTTTTCGACTGATATTAATTCACCAGATATAGTTTCGAAGTGATTAGGCAATTACCTATTAGCTTTGTTGATCCACGTGTCCAGATCACAATTGCTCTAGTTGCACTTGTTACCCCTCTTAATTCAACCATGTTGGCTGCTGCACTTCCAACGATCCGTACCCAATTCGATATAGGTGTAGGTGAGCTTACTTTACTGATTAGTATTTATCTTGTGGCTGTTGCGGTGATGCAACCTATTGCTGGTCAATTAGGTGATGCATTTGGAACTCGGCGTATCATGATTTTTGGATTACTAGCAATTGTCATTTGTTCGATTCTAGCTGCAAGTGCTTGGTCTTTTTCAGCATTGATAAGCGCACGTGCATTGATGGGTGTTGCATCTGCCCTTGCTATGCCAAATGCAATTGCCTATCTACGAAAGCATTTTTCAGAAACAGATCGACTAGGTTCGATATTAGGAATAAATGGTGCTGTTTTGTCAGCGTTTGCTGCTATAGGTCCCGTTATTGGTGGGGTTCTTTTGCTTGCGGGCTGGGAGTATATTTTCCTTGTCAATATTCCTATTTCGTTAATCGCCATATTTCTACTTTTTCAACTTAAGCCAGATTTTGTAAGTGGTCGTAAAGCACTATCTTTTGATATGACGTCCATTTTTTTCCTCCTTTTGATATTTATATCTTTGGTTGTAGTGGGTATTGCAATTTCTAATAGTAGAGGCATATTTGCAATTGTAGCGCTTCTTGTTTTCGGTGTTTCTATCGTTGGATATTGGGCAGTTTTCAAAAGAAGGGGCCTGGGGGTTGTGAATTTAAATCTGTTTACTAAAACGAATTATCTTTTTGCATCGATAGGGCAAGGGTTAACTAATTTTATTCTATATTCTCTACTTTTCGCGATACCTCTTTTTCTTATAGATATGCGTGATATAAACCATCAGGTAGTTAGCTTTTTACTTTTCATAATATTTGTAGGTTCTTTGGTTACAACACCTATTGGGGGAGTGCTTGCAGATAGGTTAGGTTGGCGATATCCAATTGTTCTGGGGTCAATAATTCTTTTGATAGGTTCTGTTGCACTTACAATTGTGTTACAGGCACCTATAATTTTATTTCTTATTCCCTTCGTCCTAATCGGTACAGGCATAGGTCTTACTGGTGCAGCTCGTAGTGTGGCAGCTTTGCAGGATTGGCCATCTACGATGGCTGGTTCAGCTGCGGGGACCTACTCCCTCTCTAGATACATTGGGTCGATTATAAGTACTGCAATTATGGCTGCTGTTTTGGGCGTATCACCTACAGGAAGATCGTTCTTAATTTTTTTTAGTATTCTTATCGTCGCCGCTTTAGTGAATTGTTTTGTAGGTTTTCCTATAAGGAAGCTGCAACATGAGTAGAGATATTTTTTGTTAAAGTGCCCCTTGTAAAGTGGGTATATGTAAGGGGCACCAATAAAGCATATAAATCTATAAGGCACTTCCTATTTTGATTTTTCGTGGTTTTATAGACTCTGGTATTGCTATTTGAATTGTAAGTATTCCGTTACAAAAATCTGCCTTGGTATCAGCATCGTTTACTATGCTCGGAAGTCTGATACTCCTTTTTAGGTTTCCGGAGAATCGTTCGCGAAGGTATGATTTTTCATTTTCATAATTCTCAGATGTTTGATGTTCTGCGTTGATGCTGAGATGACCTTCGTGTAGCTGAACATCAATTTCTTCTTTTGAAAAGCCAGGTAAAGATGCCCGAACAAGGACAGTCTCTTCTGTCGATGCAATATCGAGAGGGATCTCATTTTTTATAGGCAAAGCCCTACATGAATCATTAATTAAGGGATCATATTGAAAGATCCTATTAAAAAATCCATCAAATGGAGCTTCCAAAGTGTTTAAATTTCTAAGCATGACAATCCTTTCTGCTAAAGTCTTATAATAATATACTAAGACCTTACTGTAGTTAGCACTCTATAGTCAAGAGTGCTAACTACAGTAAGGTGTACAAAGTTTTTTCTCGTGTTTAGGAGAAACCTTCAAGTCGAGGCATTTGCAAGGGTTTTCCGTTACGGGCTTCATCTAAGGCTGTTAGGCTGTATCCGCCCAGGACTTCTTTTTCTTGACAACGTGCAGCTATTTCAACACGAACGATGTTCCCATCCAGCGTTATAAACGCACCGATTTTTGTTGCTGAAACTTCAATGGCTTTTGCCAAGATATAGTCATGTGCTGTTAGAGCAGTGCTTAATCGCTCTGCTACTTCTTCTTGTTGTGTGAGACTTGGATTTTCGAAAACTATCTTTTCATTTTGTTCAAGCATCGGTTATTGCACCAAGTTCTTTCCATTCTATTGCTCGTTGTGCTTCCCAATGTTCTACCCAGGAGGAAACAATGATTTGAGGGCCATGGTGATTTTCCGTGATATATATTTCCTCCACCGGAACTCGTAGCGTTAGCCCAACTCTACCTTTTACCAAGAATTCATGAATTTCAGCTTTTCCTCTTAAGGTCCCATCATGGTTCACAATATCTCGCATCACAGCATCATCTGGAAACCATTCATCAGGTCTGTAAGCATCGCCGCTACTCCAACCTCCCTCTTCAAAATGTTTTCGTGCAGTTTCTAGATTTCCTGGTATCGCTGGCATTTTGTTCTCCGCTAGATTTTCTAGAATTATAACGTTTGGATTTATCTTTCACATCAAGTTTTCAAACATCTTTTCCATCCCTTCCAATTCATCTCTAATCCCTGATACAGTTCTTGAATCAATACATAGGTTGCGCAATGACTACGAATACTCCGAATGATGAAACACGAAAATGATAATTCTTTACTCCGCCCTGTTGGACACTATTTAGGGTAACGTTTCCCGTTCAAAAATATGCTGATAAATGTAGAGCGAACAAGATATTTATAAGTTGTTAGGCATATTAAAGTAGTCACTACTATTGCTAGTAGAAATTTATATATTGCAGGTATAGACCACTCGAACATGGCAAATGTGATAAAGGTAACTATTGGAAGATGGATTAGGTACATCCAGTATGAACCATCTGAAATGAATCGTATTTTTCTGTTATAAGAGCCTAATTTGCTTTCTGCTAAGCCAATGAATGCATACGAAAATAGAACGGCACAAATAATTTTTAATAAGTATTGCAACCATTGCAATAAATTAGGTTCAATATCAGCACTACTTTGGCTATAAATATCCCGAGGCAGATTCGTTTCAATTATTCCTAAAATTACATACAAAGCGAAAAGAATGATTGCTGTACCCAAATAATATTGCCAATAGGATTTCATAAAGTTTAGTAATACAGTGTTCTTATAAAGGAGATATCCAAAGAAAAAATATAGCCCGCTGGCTAGTGGGTTTAGAATTAACTCCCCCCCAGTTTGGATATTGATGAGCAGACAAATAATGATAAAACCAAGAGGGAACCTGGACCGGAAAAAGATAGAGTCTAAAAGCGCATCAACTTTGTGAAGACTTGTACTGATGAATCTCAAGCTACTGTTGCTTGTTCTTTTCAATACACGAGTAAATAGCAAATATGGCAAACTGAAAATGCCCGTTAATATGACAAATATCATTAGGTGCCACAGAAACCATAGGTGATGTGGTTGGCCATCGAACGAAAAGGAAAACGACAATTCACCCGTTTTGCCATACTGGAAAATCCAAGGTAGCAATAAGGACATTAATGGAAAAAAGACTATTATTGGTAATCCTATACGAAGAAATCTGTTTCCCCACCAAACTTTCCATGATTTTCGACTAATAACGAGCTTGGCAAAGAACCCTGCTAGTACAAAAAATAACGGCATTCGCCAAACATGTATGAATTCAAAAATGATTTTAATTAGTTCAGATGAATTCTTGTCAGCAGGCCAGAATGCTGCTATATCTGGGATATATGGCAGCGCAGCGTGTAAGACTATCCCTAAGAGCATTGCAATACCTCTTAAGGCATCTAATCCGTGATATCTGGGTGTTGTTTCAGAAATTGTCATACAGTCATTTAACTATAGTGGGACTGTAGTTGCCTGCGATGAAAGTAGGGTATCCCCTACACTACAGGTGAGGATATTTATATGAGATTTTTTATAAGATACCCGATAGTCATCCGTTTAGTTTTCAAGTTCTTGATGACTTATATGCGTATTAAGAAAACCTTAACCACCTGGAGACTCCGTTAAATTCTTCTCCCACCGTAATCTCCGTAACGCTTCTTCTGCTTCTGCTGCACCAGTTCCGCTAAGGGCAAGTTCATTGTCTACAACTTCAACCAAAAGGTTTAGCTCGTCGTTCCCTGTGTTACTCGGGTCGAAGTGGCTAAGATTGGCACTGTTCGCACTCCGGACCGCTAGCACCCAGCCAACGTTACTTAGATCTGCAATTGCTTCGTCTAGGTAGTCCTTTTCTTCGACGTTTGTATATTTACGTGCCTGTAACAATTCAAGGTATTGGTTCCACTGGCGGTAAATGTATATGTAGAGAACGCGCTGTATGTACAGTAACTTTTTGGAAAATGTTGAAGTAAGAGACATTCACACAGTCTACAGATTTAATTACCAGATACCCCACCCGGCATGGTTATATTCATAACTACTGTGGTAAATATAACTGTTTAGCTAACTGTTCAGGGTACTAAACACACGGCAGCATCACACATGCTAAGCAATGGTATATCTCTGAATCTCGTGTCGAAATATTTTGGACACACTTTGATTTCCACAACTGACGCAAGTTATGGACTCCTAGTATTAAATGCTTTGGATGAATTGCCAGCAGCTTTTCTACGTCGTGCGTAATATAAGGTGCAATGTTAGTGGAACGAATAAATCCAGATTGGCAATGGACCAGATACCGAAAGGTTTCGCTATCAAGGGATGATGGGCCAAAGCTTTCGTACCCAATTAAATACCGACCCACTAGAGAGGCATCAACCTTGCACAGAAGCTTTGCCAAAGCTTTCTCAGATCAACGTTTTAAAACTACTGAAATAAAAGATATGAAACTCCGCAGGAGTCGGAGGAAGCAGTTTCTTGAACATTGGTTAACGAGTTTTGGAAAACTCCAAGATGAAATCGTAATTCCTCTTGGAGCAGGTGATGGGTTTGACGAATTTCACTTCACTAAAGAAGCAGGGTTTATTTGGTGGATTGTTCAGGTTTTCGATCTGCTGAGATCTGACAGCAGAGTCACAGTAGATGTTCAGGCTGTCGATGCTTACGGAATTATGATTGATGTTCCCAACCCCGCACAAGTAGCGAGCGATGATGACGATTTCCTCCCATTTCAACGGGCCATAGTAGAACCTCCTCCTCCTGTGACTGCTATTAATGGCAAGGTCAATGACCATGGCAGCTATATCAAGAGGAACATTTCCAGAGACCCCAGAGAACAAGAAACCTGGTCCGTGAATTATGCCGAGCTACTTGAAATACTGGGCCTTACAATTTCAGAGAGATTACAAGACGGGGTGAAGTTAACGTTAGAGTCGATGGACCACGAGAACATGCCGGTTGCAAAAGGAACCGGTGATTACTCGGGCTACACGATCAAAGGATTTCCGTTTCTGGATGCGCGGCGTGGCGGCTTTGGGGGAAAAGGTGATAAGGCGTTTGGTTCCAAGGATGACAAAAAGCATGTTAACCCAACTGAATTCACATACAAGATCGAATCAGTGCTACAACCGCAGGATCTACTCACTTATATATGGATGCTTTGTTTAGAAGAGCTCACTGAGCTTCTTGATGTTGAGTTTGACCAGTGCACGAACTTTGATGAGTGCGGGAATGTACTGAAACGAGATCGTGCTAGAGCTTGTAAGCATTGCAATAAAATAGTGGTTCAGCATAAGGAAGCAGGTTTTGTTTGGTGGAGTGTGATTCAACGTAAGTCAACGTATGCTCACGCCAAAAAAACAAATGCTGATTACGTTGATTACGTAGAGTGTTCCAAAAGTCTCACGAAAGTACACGAAGTACGGAAGCACCGGCGTATATGGTGCGCTCCAAGTTGTGAGTCTAAGCAACGTTCTAAAACCTCAAAATAGGGTAGTTTTCAAAACTTTCTCACCAAATTCGCAGTATTTCAGTTGATTTTAGGCCTAAATGCTACGTTTTACGCACGCCTTTCTGAGTTCATACTTTAATTTATTGTAACAATGGCTATATGAAAGGTACTTTGCTCGTAGCCATTCTGTTAACAGGTGCAACCACATTAGTTCTATTTTTCCAATGTGTTAACACATTGAGCTAATTTCTCTCTTGATAATTCATTTGAGGTAGAGGAATCGGCTCACCTGTTTGGGGTTCTTCTAGGATTATCATCGAAGTCCCAAATACTTTTTCGAGATTTTCTTTTCTTAGTACATCTTTAGGAGTGCCATCGAAAGCGATGGCGCCCTTATTAAGCCCAATAATCCGTTTTGCGAAACGTCCTGCGAGAGTGAGGTCATGCAAGACTACTACAATCGTGATGCCTTCATTTTTGTTTAACTGTTTCAATAAAGAAAGAATCTTTACTTGATGTTCTAAATCCAAATAATTAGTTGGTTCATCTAGGATTAAAACGCGTGGTTCTTGTGCAAGAGTAAGGGCTATCCAGGCACGTTGTCGTTCTCCTTCGGATAATTTTGTTAATCTCCGGTTGGAAAAATGTTTTACGTTAGCTGCCTCCATTGCTTTGTTGACAGCAACGTGGTCTTTCATATCCTGATGTTTGAATAGACTCTGATGTGGATGACGACCGCGCCAAACCAATTCTTCTACAGTTAGATCGAGCTGGAGGTTTTCTCTTTGCGTTAAGACGGCTATTTGACGAGCAAAATTTTTACGACTTATATTTTTTATATTTTGACCATTTAATAAAACTCGACCTGTATCGAGTTGTTTTAATCCGATTATCCCTTGTAATAGTGTGGTTTTACCACTGCCATTGGACCCAACAATTGCTATTAGTTCACCTGGGAGAAATTCTAGATTAACTTTGTTTAAAACTGTTTTTTCTTCATATTTTATTGTGAGGTTTTCGATTTTTAGATGAAGACTCATATACGATACCTCACTAAGTACAGTAAGAATGGCGCGCCGATCCCTGCCGTGATAATACCCATAGGTAATTCTGATGGTGCAATAACAATCCTTGCTAGCAAATCTGCGGAGCTTACGAGTAACGCACCGAGCAGAGCTGCAATAGGAATTCTTAGGCGATGGTCATTACCTACTAATGTTTTTGCAATATGTGGACAGATAAGTCCTACAAAGCTAACAATTCCGGCAGTTGATACTGCCGCTGCAGTTAAGACACTTGCAATTAGTAAGGCTCCACCTCGGGTTCTGTTTGTCAGAACGCCAAGTGAGAAGGCCTGTTCGTCGCCTAACATTAAAATATTTAGTCGTGTTCCAAAAAATACTGCTGCTGCTAAGCCAAGGATTGCATAGGGTAATAATCCGTAAAATTCCTTCCATCCGACTCCATAAAAGCCACCGGCTAAAAATCCAAGGCTTTGTTGTATAAACAATTGAGATGTTGCAAGTAAGGCTATGATGATTGCTCCAAAAAAAGATGCGAGAGCTACCCCCGCTAGTGCAAGTCGTACTGGTGATGTATTTCTTTGATATGAAAATGTGTAAATAATTCCTGCACCGAGAAGGGCACCGCCAACAGAACTTAATGCAATTGCCCATTGAGGAGTGAACGATGATATGGCAGTGGTTATTGCACAGCCTAAGCCAGCTGCTGATGTAATTCCAAGGATTGTAGGATCAGCTAAGGGATTACGTGTGATGCCTTGTAAAAGGACTCCTGCAACTGCTAGACATGCTCCTGCTATAGCTGCATTTAAAAATCGAGGGAAGCGTATATCCCACACAATAGTTCGTGCGAATGGATTTTCTGAAGACGTTAATCCTGAGACAACTTCGGAAAGACTTAGGCTTAATGATCCAAAGATTAATGAGAGTAACAAGATACCCGCTAAAGTGATTATTCCACTTAGTGCGAAGAACACTCTAACGTCTCGGAAAAATCCTACAAACATAGGAATTATTTTAAGTTAGTTTTTTTTATAAAAGATGCGATGGTCATTTTGATCCAAGTAGATCTACCAAGTAATCAAAAGCCAATTGTACTCGTGGTCCTGGTGCTTGTAAGAACAATTCGACATCAAGCTCAAAAACATTTTTGGATGTGAGAGCATCTAAGCTTGAAAAACCAGGAAACAAACCAAGCATGCCGCTTAGCAGCGGTGCAGGAGGAGCCCCTGGTGAAATTACGAGTATCAAAGGCGGATTCATCTCTAGTGCAACCTCTGGTGCAAGTAGCCCAAATCCAGGGATAGATGAGTTTGGAAGATCTGCAGCTAAGTTTATTAGACCCACTTGATTTAGGAGGTCACCAACATATCCGGTACTGTTAGCTGCGTACAATCGGCGTTCTCGATCGCCGACAATAACCATTGTGGACAGATTTTTTTCTGATATAAGCGTATAAGCGTTTGCTTGGGAAATTTTAATTTGTTCAAGCAACGTGTTGACCAGATTCTGATTACCCAAGATAGAGCCCAGTAACTCAAGTCCTGCATACACATCATTTAAACTGGCTGCTCCTGCATATACTGCAGGTACACCAATTGCGTCTGCCATTTCTAGCATTTCGGGTCCGAAGTGTATTGTGGAATCCAAAATTAGAAGGTCAGGTTGGAGGGCAACAATAGCTTCTTGATTTGGTCTATATGCAGTGCCTACTTCAGTAGCTGCAAGTGCTTCCGGAGGGTATGTTGCGGTGCTTGGTCGGCCAACTACTGTCCCGCCAGAAGCGTACACAAATTCTACTGCCGTTGGACTTAAGGCGATGATTGCTTTGGGTTCGACTGGAACCATAACAGTTCGACCAGTTACATCGACCACTTCATGCATTGGAACAGATACTTTTGTTGCTGTTGCTGTTGCTGTTGCTGTGCCTGTTGCCTTTGTACATGAAGTCAGTAGAGCGATTCCAAGTAGAAACCCTCCAAAAAGAACAAAAAAACTACCAAAAACCTTCATATCTATCAAATCTCCTGTAATATCATTTTTATGATAGATTTTGAATTTAACCCTCTATGGATATTCGGTCAATTATCTGCTTTTTTTGTTTGGTATCATTTAAGGTGTAGAACAACTTCTAATTGTGTAGGTAGTGATGACGCAGCAGTTTCCAGGTTCAGAGTTCCCGAGTATTCCAGGAGATCCTTTAATCTTAGAACCCTTACAAAAGTCTCTTCTTGCTATGACTTATGGTGTTCATATTATTGGTTCCACCAGTGTAAAAAATGAACATAATCTTATGATTGCTGATTGGGTTATGCAGGTTTCTTTCCAGCCACGTCTTGTTGCGGTCTCTATTGAGAACGATGCAAGAACTTTGAGATTTATCCAGGAAACAAAAAGTTTTACGGTAAATTTATTGCATCAGCTTGATGGGATTGATTTGGCCCGGGCTGTTGTTATGCCTAGTGAAGGTAAAAAAATTAAGGGGCGGTCAATTTCTTTTTCTGAAAAGGTGCATAACAAATTGGACGGATTGGATCATACCTTTGCTAAAAATGGGTCTCCTATTCTTAATAATGCACTTGCTTGGTATGCATGTGATGTTCAACAACTGATTCCAGCAGGAGATCATACCCTAGTGATAGGTGAAGCAATTGAAGGTGCCCTTCTTCGCAGCGGAGATGCTTTAACAGAAAAAGAACTTGGTTGGGAGTATGGAGGATAGTTAATCAAGTTATCTGGTAGTCTTCCACTGTGGACAATTTTTCAATAGATGAACATCCAGATTTACACGATCCAATTGGGATAGTTGCATTCACAGGTTGGAATGATGCGGCAAATGCAGCTTCAGATGCAGCACATTTTGTTGCAAAAAACCTGAAAGCTCGGCGATTCGCATCATTGAAAGAGGAATCTTTTTATGATTTTACGAAAACCCCTCCTTCAGTAAGTATTTCTTCTTCTGGCGTTCGTACTTTAAATTGGCCTAGTCCAGAGTTTTATTTTGTAAGTCAATCCGATTTAGAAAGAGATTTAATAATTGCAATTGCTGCTGAGCCAGATTTAAGGTGGCGGACTTTTTCTCAAAGTTATGTTGATCTTTTTGAATCTTTTAATGTGTCATTAGTTATTTCGTTGGGTGCTTTGCTTACGGAAAGTAGTCATCGCCGTCCGATTCATATAGCAGGTAGTTCACCTGATTCAGATATTGAACAGCGTCTTCGATTTCCGCGTTCATCTTATGAAGGACCAACAGGTATTCTTGGTGTGTTGAATTCTGCGTTACAGCAGGCTGATGTTCCTGCTATTAGTTTATGGGCTTCTATACCGCATTATATTACGGAAACCTGCCCTCCTGCGACACTTGCGCTGCTAAAAAAAATCGAAAGCATTACTGATATTCATTTAGATACTAGTGAGTTGAATTTTTCGTGTGAAAGATTTTATGAAACAACAGACACAACTCTTGAAGCCGATCCTACTCTTCGTGAATATGTTCGGCTTATCGAGGAAAGTGCTGTTGAGGATTCTATTGATACTAGTGATGGGAATAAAAAACCTTTAGATGCTGAAGAAATATTGAGTGATGTTGAGCAATTTTTTCGTGATCAGCAGGATGATTTATAGGTAACATTGTCCATATGCACTTGTTAAACTGTATTTGTGCTTAATCTAAGTTCCTCCGAAATAAGTTCATTTAAAATTATTTCGGATCTTGTTCCGACAGGTGATCAACCTCAGGCAATCGAGAAGCTTACGAACGGACTGTTACGTGGTGATAGATATCAAACATTGCTGGGAGCAACCGGTTCTGGGAAGACTTTCACTATTGCCAATGTTATCGCTGAAGTACAACGTCCAACCCTTGTTCTTGTGCATAATAAGACATTAGCAGCTCAGCTTTGTTCAGAGTTAAAAGATTTTTTTCCTGATAATGCTGTTGAATATTTTGTGTCTTACTATGATTACTATCAACCCGAAGCTTATTTACCACGAACTGATACTTATATTGCAAAAGATGCGGGTAGAAATAATGAAATTGATAAATTAAGACATGCTGCGACCCGTTCTTTGCTAACACGTAAAGATGTCATTATTGTTGCGAGTGTTTCGTGTATTTATGGTTTGGGAAAACCAGAAGATTATGCTGAGTTTGTACTTAATTTCAAAGTCGGTGAGAAGATGCATCGTCGTGAGCTTTTGATGCGCATGGTAGACATGCATTATGAGCGTAATGATCAGACTGTGGATCGAGGTAGGTTTCGACTAAGGGGTGACTCGCTTACTATTCTTCCTTCCTATGAAGACTTGGCAGTGCGTGTTGATTTTTGGGATGATGAAGTTGAGCGTATTTCAGAACTTGATCCGCTTACAGGTGAAATCGTTGCTGAAAAAGAGTCAATTGAGATTTTTCCTGCCCAGCATTTCGTAACTAGTCGAGATCATGTAGTTGAGGCGCTTGTAACTATTGAAGTAGAACTAAAGGCTCAGTTAAAATTATTGCATGGACAAGGGAAAATCTTGGAGGCTGCACGTTTGGAGGAAAGAACACGTTATGATCTTGAAACTATTCGTGAAACCGGTTATTGCGCAGGTGTAGAAAACTATTCTCGGCATTTACAATCGCGTCCAGAGGGAAGTACGCCATGGTGTTTACTAGATTATTTCCCTGATGATTGGCTGACTATTGTCGATGAATCTCATATGACCTTGCCCCAAGTTAAAGGACAATTTTTTGGTGACCGTGCACGGAAGACAACCCTTGTTGACCATGGTTTTCGTTTGCCGAGTGCGATAGATAATCGACCATTAACTTTTGATGAATTTGATCAACATATTAAGCAAGCTATCTTTGTTAGTGCAACACCCGCAGATATTGAAACTGAACGTTCTTCACAGATTGTTCAGCAGGTTATTCGTCCTACTGGGATTCTTGATCCGGTTATCGAGGTCCGTCCAACTAAACATCAGATTGATGATTTGATAAATGAGATTCATGAGACAGTCAAAAATGGACAACGGGTATTGTGTACCACTCTAACAAAAAAAATGGCAGAAGATCTTGCTGATTATTTAATAGAGGTAGGGATAAAAACTCAATATTTGCATTCAGAGATTGAAACATTAGATCGAGTTGAGATTCTTCGTGACTTGCGACTGGGAGTTTATGATGTTTTAGTCGGAATTAACCTCTTGCGTGAAGGACTTGATCTTCCTGAAGTTTCACTTGTGGTTATCCTTGATGCTGATAAAGAAGGATTTTTACGTTCAAGTCGTTCTTTGGTTCAGACAATTGGACGAGCAGCTCGACACGAAGAAGGTCGAGTAATTATGTATGCCGACCAGATCACTCGATCAATGGAGCAAGCAATTGATGAAACGAACCGACGGCGTAGCATTCAAATGGAATATAACGAAAAGCATGGCGTAGTACCTAAGACTATCGTTAAGGCTGTGCGTGATATCACTGATCGTGTACGTGAAGTTATTGAAGATGATAAAGCACATGGAAGCCAGGGTTTTGACGATATGCCTCGAGATGAATTGATTAGATTAATCAAGGATTTAGAGAGTCAAATGAAATCTTCAGCTAAAAATTTGGAATTTGAAAAAGCTGCTGCTTTGCGTGATCAAATTGTTGAATTGCGTAAGATTTTTGTTACTTCAGGAGAAGAAGAGCTTAGTATATTTGCTTCAGTTGCAGGACGCCGAGGACCGATTCGATACGGGAGTGGGCAAGCAGGAGGTCGTGATCGCCGCCGACATGTTGGAAAGAATTAATACTGTTTGATTACTGTATTACTACGTGATGCACTATCGGTCCTGGACCAGTTCCAGCTTGTTGACCTGACGAGAAGTCCTGCCCATTCACTAAGGCTGAAATTGTTGTACCAGAACGGTTGGAACATTCCTGGTTTCCAGAAATGACGAAATCTATTCGATAACCCCCTGCACTTGTAGTAAGAGTTGATAAACCATTTTTTCCATCAAATCGGAGTTCAACTAGTGTTCCTACAGGAGCAGCAACTCCAGCAATTGTTAGCCTTCCTAGGACTGTAATCGGTGGAGTAGGAGGTGCTCCTCCAGTGGTTACAGCAGGACAGTAAATAAGTGTAGCAGGCTCAGGTGTTGGTTCAGGTGTTGGTTCAGGTGTTGGTTCAGGTGTTGGCTCAGGTGTTGGTTCAGGCGTTGGCTCAGGTGTTGGTTCAGGTGTTGGTTCAGGTGTTGGTTCAGGTGTTGGCTCAGGTGTTGGCTCAGGTGTTGGTTCAGGCGTTGGCTCAGGTGTTGGTTCAGGTGTTGGCTCAGGTGTTGGCTCAGGTGTTGGTTCAGGTGTTGGCTCAGTTGTTGTTTCAACTGCTGAGACTGGAACTGTTTCATTTCCGTTATTTGGTAAGACAAAGATCAGTATCAATAGGACTAAAGCAGCAGCAATTAGTACAGTTGCGACAAGAGTCCATGGGCGCGTAGCAGAATCACGAAAAGAACGTTCAATATTACGTAAAAGGGTCTCGAAGTTCATACTCTCTAGCATACATTCCAACTCTGTTTCTGTCTCTGCTGGCTTAAGTTTTATTTGATGTAATATTTAGAAAGGAGGCTTCATATGCCTAGTCGACGAAACCAGATCACGCTCACAAATGAAGAACAAAAGTTGTTTTTGGAAGAGGGTTGGACTTTACAGGTTGCAACAAACAGTGCAAGTGGATTTCCTCACCTTGCAGCCATGTGGTACATCCTTAACGAAGGTTTGATACACTTCACTACTTTTGGCAAAAGTCAAAAAGTAGTGAATATCCGTCGAGATCCTAATATCACTATTATGCTTGAGTCTGGTAAAGAGTACGAAGAGTTACGTGGTTTAGTAATGCAGGGCACAGCTGAGCTTGTAGATGATACTGACTACACAGCAGATATTATGGCGCAAGTTGCTTTGAAATATAGAGGTATGCCTGTTAATACAACAGATCCTGAAGCTGCCTATAAGGCAGCTTCTAAAAGAATTGCTGTACGCGTGCAACCTCAAAAAATTTACTCATGGGATCATACCAAGCTTAGTGGGCGTTACTAAGTTATTTCAGAAGGTTTGATTTCAGATGTGCCCAATGCGTTATCGCGATTGCTAGTGCATCAGAGGCATCTGCTGGTTTTGGTCGTAGCTTAAGATTTAGTTGCAGCCTTACCATTTCTGCAACTTGTTGTTTTGTGCTATGTCCGTAGCCTACTACAGTCTGCTTGACCAAAGACGGTGAGTATTCACTTACTGTTAAGTTACCATCACCTAACGTTAATATAGCAATTGCTCGTGCATGTCCGAGTAATAGTGCGCTGCGTGCATTAGTACCAACGAATCCGCCTTCTACTGCACCAAAAGAGGGATCGTATTCACCGATAATTTTAGCAATGCCGTCTCTAATCACTTGTAGTCTTATGGTTAGTTCTTCAGAACTTTTTGTACGAATTATGCCATGAGTGATGTGCCGACAATTATCGTTTTGTTTGTCAAATTCTACCACTCCATAACCTGTGGCATTCATTCCCGGATCTATACCTAGAATACGCATATATTGCTAAGTATAGATTCGGGAATGTTTAAAATTAATTATCATAATTAGCTAAAATTTCATCTGTAAATTCACCATTAGAATAAACACCTTGAACATCTTCAAGTTCCTCAAGTCTGTCTAATAGATGCAATGTTTTTTTTGCATCAGAGATGTCCAGTGATAGTGTCACCTTAGGTATCATTGAGATGTCAGCATTTTCAATTTCAACGCCTCGTTCTTCTAGTTGTTTCCTAACTTCTTCTAATGTGTTTGGTTCTGTTTGGAGATCTAATACTGTATCCAACGATTCGACGTCATCAGCTCCTGCATCAATTGCTAGCAAAGTTAATTCTTCCTCATCGCCAATCAATTCAACGGTAATAGTACCTTTAGCTTCGAATTGCCAAGCTACTGAACCAGTTTCACCGAGATTTCCACCAGCTCTAGTAAATTCGTGTCGTATTGCAGAAACAGTCCTATTACGGTTGTCTGTGACGGTTTGTACAAGAATAGCAACACCTCCTGGTCCATACCCTTCATAACTGACTTCGTTTAATTGTGCATTTTCACCTTCGCCTGATGCCTTTGCGATTGATCGATCAATATTATCATTTGGCATATTGGCAGATTTTGCGCGCTGAATTACTAAACGCAGCTTGAAGTTTGTTTCTGGGTCTGCCCCGCCACCAGCCTTTACAGCGATTTGTATTTCTTTTGCAAGTTTTGTAAATAAGGCACCACGCTTCGAATCGGTAACGGCTTTTTTACGCTTAATAGATGCCCATTTTGAGTGTCCAGACATTTTATCCTTTTGTACAGTCTTCGCTACAGTATTTGACGACAGTTGCGCCATCTAGATCCACCGATGGAACCTCATGTTCACAACCAGTTGGATTGCTGTCACTTTTGTAGTTGTTGCACTTTGTATAAGTAATGTTGTCGAGCACGTCTCGAGCTATCAACGCCCAGCACCAGTCAAGCAGACTATCTGGCTTGATAGTGATGATCTGTCGATCTTCGTTATCATAATTAGCTGGATACAGGTATTCATTTAGGATAGTCTGCTTATTTTTTGCTTCGTCTAATAATTCTTTTTTTCCGTCGCTAGTTGTTGCTTTAGTTGCAGCAGTTCCTATAGTTTTCCATTCGAGGTACCAATCAAAAATTGAGAGTTCTACATAACTTTCCCCATGCACATTATTTGAAAAGAAGTCTCCATGTTTTGCAGCAAAATTTCCAACCATTTGCTCAAATTTTTTCACAGTATCAGTTACTTGGGGGAATGGGGAGAATCCATCCATCAGCTGAAATTTTGTTATAGTTCGACCAATCCAGCGATGCATATCCAATTTGGGGTGGACAGAGATGATTGGACTGGTAATTGCGTAGATATCACCTGGTGGTAGTTCAGTTTTTTCTTCAGTAGAGAAATCTTGATATTCATCAAATTGAGCGAAACCTAGTGCGCTGCCATGCGGATTGCCGCTCCATGTACCTGAATGTTTAAGCCGTGATTCATAATCAATTACAGTACCTGGCTCTAATCCTCCAGTTAAAGTGAAGCCAGTAGGCGGGAAATATTCATAATCAAGTATTTGGATATAATTCATGAAGCTAGTTTATTCTAAATTTAGAGCTAATGTTCAAATAGAATCAATTTCAGTTATGCATTCCAATTTTCGTTAAGTACTTTCCCAAGGGCGTCCATTTTCCGATAGTCAGTCAAGTTCGTTTGGATTGGGCAAACACTGACATACTTTTGCGAGAGGGCCCAAAGATCCGTTCCAACTTGAGATATTGACTTGGGATCTGCAGAGGTTTTTCTTTTGAGTTTACTACCGTTGTTCTTTGCATCTTCAAGTTGGAAATAGCCAGTTTCTTCGGCTCTAGTAATGATTATTCCTGCAATTTCTTCTATAGGTGCAAGAGGAATATTAATGTTTAAGAAAGTTTTTTTTGGAATTTCTTCAGATAATGCTTTTCCGCAGATAATGCTTGCTATATGTTCAGCGGTTGACCAGTCTACTGCTGTTTGTGGTGTCATAGCATATGAGATTGCAAAGGAAGTGATCCCGCGAAAATATCCTTGGAGTGCAGCGCCAACTGTTCCACTGATCGACAAATCAAAACCGATATTTGCGCCTTGGTTTATTCCTGAAATGAGTATGTCGGTTGATTCGCTTAAGTATTCAAGACCGACTATTGCTGCATCGCCTGGGCGTCCCCCTACCGACCAAGCTTGAATATTTGCTACAGGTGGGTTTTTAATAGATTCCCATTCTATTCGTTTGCGTAATGTAAGACTTGCTCCTGCAGCACTTTGATTTTCACGTGGTGCCGCTACCACAATTTTGCATTCATGTTTGCTACAGGCTTTTACTAATGCCCATAATCCTGGCGAATCAATCCCGTCATCGTTTGTTATAAGGATTCTTTTTGCCACGTCAGTATCGTACTGTAGCATCACCATAGAAGTTGAATTTTAGGTAGTCAAATCAACTTTTTTGGAAAGCTAACCTGAGGCCTTGTGTTGGCCAGTTATCAAATGCTATTAACCTGCCAGTACTACCCAATGTCACATACAGTGTTCTTAAATCAGGACCAGCAAAACAGGGATTGGTTGTAATTCGATCGGGTAAAGGTATATGTGTCACATGTTTTCCATCAGGAGAAATTGAAGTGATTCCTCCGTTTAAAATGGTTGCGATAATAATATTACCTTCTGCATCTACGCAGAGAGAATCAAACATAGCCTGGTTGCTTGTTAGTGCAGGTGGAGCAGTTCCAAGAACCCGCCTATTCGTTACCTTTCCTGGGCTGACAATGTCAAATGCCCAAAGACGACCGCTCGGTGTTTCAGCAACGTAGAGAGTCTTTTCATCCGGGCTTAGGCCTATACCATTGGGGCTCTCAAAAGGAAAAACTATTTCTTGGATAAATTTTCCATTAGGAGAAGCATAATATAAACCTGTAATATCTCTTTTTCTTCCATAACGTTTTCCAAGGTCTGTGAAATAAAAATTTCCTTCGTGATCAAAAACTAAATCATTCGGTCCCTTTAAGGGTTCTCCATCGCAGCTATCGTAAAGTGTTGTGACAGAGTCACCGGTTGGGCTGACCCGTTGAATCGATCCTGTTTGATAGTTTTGCGAACGGTCACCTGGGCTTAAAATTTCTGTTCCATCTGATAGTGTTGACTCAGTCCATTTAAATCCACCATTTTGAGTTACATAGATTGCATCATCAGGCCCAATGGCCGCCCCATTAGGCCCACCTCCTGTTTGTGCAAAAGCTTCGCATGAACCATCCAATTTTATTCTGGTTAAGCGACCAGCTTCTATCTCTGTAACCAATATATCCCCGTTCGGTAGTTCAAGTGGTCCTTCTGGAAAGCGTAATCCATCAGCAACGATGCGATATTCTGGTGTCATAGTTTTTCCTTTATCCGATAACTTCTGCTAATTGTAGCTTTTTAATTTGTTCTGTTGAGTAGCCTAATTCTATCAATATTTGTGTGGTATCTTCACCTACAAGGGGAGCCGTTTTACTAACTTTTCCTGGAGTACCACTTAATTTTGGTGCGATTCCAATTTGTTGAACTAGCCCTATTGATGTTTCAAGTTCAAGTATCATTTCACGTGCGATATTGTGCGGATTAGTAGGTACGTTTTCCTGTTCCAAAACTGGAGATGCGCAAATATCGTGCTTTGACATTATATCCATCCAGGCTTCAGCAGTTTTAGTTAAGAAAATTTCTGCAAATTTCTCTTTCATTTCTGGGTAAAGTTTTTCATTATGTTGATGTTCTAGGTATTCTTCGGTTTCTAAGACTTGGCAAAGCGAGTTATAGAAGTGTGGTTCTATGCTGCCTATGGAAAACCAACGCCCGTCACTACATTGATAAGTATCGTACCAAGGACGTGCCCCAGTTAAGAATCCTTCTCCTGGGCGTAGGGGTGTTCCGGATGCGAAAAACCCCGCAAACGCACTTGTCATAAGGGACAATACCCCATCACTCATAGCCATATCTATGTATTGACCCTTTCCTGTATTTTGTTTCGAAAGCAAGGCAATGCAGATTGAAAATGCAGCAAATAGACCACCACCTGCAAAATCTGCCAGAATATTTACTGGTATTGCAGGTGCAGTTCCAGGTCGCCCAATAACACCAAGGCCGCCGCCAATACTGATGTAGTTAATGTCATGGCCAACTAGGTCGCTATAAGGTCCATTTTGGCCGAATCCTGAAAGAGAGCAATATACAATTCCTGGATTTCTTGTAGAGATTGTTTCGTAGTCAACACCTAAGCGCTCTACAACTCCAGGTCGGAAACCTTCAAGGACTACATCCGCATCATCTACTAATTCTAAAAATATTTTCCGGGCTTCAGTATTCTTTAGGTTTAAAGCAATTGAACGTTTTCCTCTCCCTAATGCGTTATATGCTGCGGCACGTGCTGCTCCTTCTTTTCCACTTTGTGGACCGCTCCCTAATTTTTTTGAGGAACCAGGTATAGCTTCAACTAGTAAAACTTCTGCTCCAAAATCCGCCAGTAGCATCGAACAATAAGGGCCAGGAGCAAGCCTTGATAGATCTAATACTTTAATTCCGTCTAATGCCATTGCCATAATCTTTTTCCTTTTTTTATAAATTATAGGTGCATACACGCTTCTTCTGGTTACAATGCGTGCGGGCATACTGCCCATGTAATACCGTGCGTGTCTAGCGTACGCTGTAAGGGGCATAATGAGCGTTCTTTTAAACGAAAATACAAAATTAATTGTTCAAGGTATAGGTACCGAGGGCGCTAATCATATGCGTCGTTCAATTGACTATGGCACTAATGTGGTAGGCGCTATCCATCCTCGACGAGGTGGGGAGGAGCAAGATGGCGTTCCTATTTTCTCCACCGTAGATACCGCTGTTCGAGAAACCGAAGCCAATGTAAGCATTATTTTTGTTCCGGCACCTTTTGCTGCAGATGCTATTTTAGAGGCCGCTGCTTCTCAGATTCCAGTTGTTATTTGTATAACTGAAGGAATACCGATTGCTGATATGGTTCGTGTTAAGCATGCCTTAAGCAGCAGCGATTCTATGCTGATTGGTCCTAATTGTCCTGGAGTTATAACTCCAGCTACAAATTCACGAGCAGGAATTATGCCCGGTGATATTTTTCTTCCTGGTCGTGTTGGTGTGGTTAGCCGTTCGGGTACGCTTGTATATGAAGTTGTAGCTCAGCTTACAGCTGAAGGAATTGGCCAAAGTACATGTATCGGTGTGGGTGGTGATCCTATTATTGGTACTACACAGAAACAAGCAGTTCAATTGCTGAATGAAGATCCTGAAACTGATGCAATTGTTTTGGTTGGTGAAATTGGTGGCTCTGCAGAACAGGATGCGGCTTTATATATTAATGATTATGTTGAAAAGCCGGTAGTTGCATTTATAGCTGGTGCTACAGCACCTCCTGGACGACGAATGGGTCATGCTGGTGCTATTATTTCGGGTGATGATGGGAAGGCTGAGAATAAAAAAATTGCATTGTCCTCTGCAGGTGCTGTAGTGAGTGATTCTCCTGCTGAAATAGGATCGACCATGGCAGAGCTTTTAAAGTCGCAAGGTATTCTCTAGGTTTTCAAATGAATCCGTCTCTTATGCATTTTATTGGTTTGATTCACCGATGGCTTTATGTTTTCACGAATGGCTTTTTGGGTTCTCAATTTGGAACGCTTAAGTTTCTTTTGTTGACTACTACTGGTTCACAGACAGGGCGTTTGCGAACATTGCCACTTTTATATCTTGAAGATGGTGACAATCTTTTGCTACCTGCTTCATCAGGTGGCAATTCCCGTCATCCTGCTTGGGTACGCAATATTGAGGTTGATCCAAATGTCACAGTTCGTATTGGCAGTAAGTTAATTTTAATGGAAGGGTCTCTTGCTGAAGAACCTGCTCGAACCCATTTTTATAAAAAATTTATAGAAGTGATGTCGCATTATGCTGATTATGAAAAACGAGCTGGACGTGTTATTCCAGTTATCGTTCTTTCTAAACGAGAGTCATAAGTGTCTAGTCATTTTTTCGACATACGTTAAGGTGGTACCGTGCAATTTAAACCAACAGTGAGAACCAGTGTTTTCACTGAATCAGTTATTCGTGAAATGACTAGACTTGCCCAAATACATGGAGCAATTAATTTAGCCCAAGGATATCCTGATTTCCCAGCTCCAAGTTTTATAAAACAAGCTGCTATCGATGCAATTAATGACGATATTAACCAATATGCTATTACATGGGGTGCGTTTCGTTTACGACAGGCATTATCAAAAAAGTATGAAAAAAATTATGGATTTGAACTTGATCCGGATGTACATATAACTGTTACCTGTGGTGCTACAGAAGCGATGATGGCCGTTATGTTGGCATTTGTTGAGCCAGATGATGAGGTAATTATTTTCGAACCTTTTTATGAAAATTATATTCCTGACGCAGCAATGAGTGGGGCTAAAATTAAATATGTCACCTTGGGTGGTTCTGATTTCTCTTTTGATCCTCTTGAGTTGCGTGCTGCTTTTTCCCGTCAAACAAAAGCCATCATTATTAACACGCCCAACAATCCCAGTGGCAAGGTTTTTACCCACGATGAGTTGGCTACAATTGCGAATTTGTGTATTGAGTATGATTGCTTGGCGATCACTGATGAGATTTATGAACATATTGTTTTTGATGGGCGTCAACATATCTCAATCGCGTCCTTCCCGGAGATGCTTGAGCGTACAGTTATTATTAGCGGAATATCTAAAACATTTAGTGTTACTGGTTGGCGAATAGGGTATGTAGTAGCCTCTGAAAAGGTCAGTGCTGCTGTTCGTAAAGTGCATGATTATTTAACAGTTGGAGCCCCGGCTCCTCTCCAAGAGGCTGCGGCATTTGCTATAGAGCAGGGAGACGCATACTATCCAACACTTACTGAAATGTATCAAAAGAAACGTGACTTATTGCTAACACCTCTACGCGAAACAGGTTTTGAATGTCATACTCCGGAGGGCGCTTATTACATTATGGCAGATTTTAAAGCTCATAATTTTAAAGGTGATGACACTGGTTTTGCTCATCATATGATTCGTAATTGTGGAATCGCAACTGTTCCGGGCTCATCTTTTTATTCAAGCAAACATGGAAATCAATTCATCAGATTTACGTTTAGTAAATCTGATGACACTTTGATAGAGGCTGCTAATCGATTAGCAGATCTATAGGTGTTTGGCTCCTCCTGTTAAACTCCATTAATGCCATCTGCACTTCCAAGCACATATAACCCTGCTGATGTTGAGTCTCGCATATATCAAATGTGGGAGGATGGGGGATTTTTTAATGCTCAACCTGAGCAGGATAGCGATGCTTATGCGGTTATTATGCCGCCACCTAATGTAACTGGGCAGTTGCATCTTGGCCATGGACTTGAAGATGCTTTGACTGATACTCTTGTGCGCTGGAGACGCATGCGTGGCTTTAAGGCGTTGTGGCTTCCTGGTGAAGATCATGCAGGTATAGCTACTCAAAATGTGATAGAGCGTGAGCTAGCTAGTGAAGGTTTGTCTCGCCATGATGTTGGTCGAGAGGAATTTCTAAAACGAACATGGGCCTGGGTGGAACAATATAGGGGCCGAATTTATGAACAACATCGAGCCTTGGGAGCATCTGCTGATTGGTCTCGAGATGTTTTTACTTTAGATCCAAAAATTGTTCGTGCTGTACGCACAACGTTTGTGAATTTATACAATGATGGATTGATCTATAAAGGCCTACGTATGATTAATTGGTGCCCTCGATGCGAAACGGCCCTAAGTGATCTTGAGGTAGATTATGTTGAGGAAGAAGCTAATCTTTACCATATTCGATATCCGATTGTTGGTGAAGGTGGCATGCCTCTTCCTGATTCTCTTACTGTTGCGACTGTTAGGCCTGAAACTATGTTAGGTGACACAGGTATTGCAGTGCATCCTGAAGATCCAAGGTATGAAGAAAAAATTGGGAAAACTGCCTTGTTACCAATTATTGGTAGAGAACTTCCAATAATTGCTGATGATTCTGTAAAAATGGATTTTGGGACGGGTGCTTTAAAAGTTACTCCGGCACATGATCCTATCGATTGGGAAATCGGACAACGACATGATCTTGAAGCAATTATCGTAATAGAACGTGACGCTAGGATGGGAGATGAGGCTGGCCCTTATGTTGGGCTTGATCGCCTTGAGGCACGCGAGGCTATTATTAGAGATCTTGATGAGCAGGGTTTTCTTGAAAGTGTCGTACCTTATACCCATACTGTTGGGCATTGTAGTAGATGCAAAGATTCTGTCGAACCTCTCCCTTCTGAACAATGGTGGGTGGGTGTTAACCGAGAATATGAGCCAGGTAGCTCGCTTGCTACAAATGCAGCCTTAGCTATTCGTAGTGGACGTATTAATATAGTTCCAGAACGTTTTAGCCGTACTTTTCTCAATTGGTTGGATGATATTCGTGATTGGTGTATAAGTCGCCAGCTTTGGTGGGGTCACCAAATTCCTGTTTGGTACTGCGAGTGTGGAGAAATGACAGTTGCCATTCAAGATCCTGAAAGTTGTTCTTTTTGTGGTTCAGTACAGTTAAAACAAGACGAGGATGTACTAGATACTTGGTTTTCGTCTGCACTTGCTCCACATGCAGATCTTGGCTGGCCTGATGATACCGATGACCTACGTTATTTTTACCCGACTACAGATATGCAAATGGGTTACGACATCATGTTCTTTTGGTGCGCGCGAATGGTCATGCTTGGTTTATATAATATGAAAAGTGAACGTTCTGATGAACGTGATATCCCGTTTAAAAATATCTTGTTCCATGGCCTTATTCGAGATGCTAACGGCGAGAAAATGACAAAGTCTCGTGGGAATGTGGTCGATCCATTGATTTCAGCATCTACTTATGGGGCAGATGCGTTTCGGTTTGCTTTACTCACTGGTTCTACGCTTGGCCAGGATATGAAATATAACGAGGAACGTTTAGTTGCTGCACGTAATTTTGCGAACAAACTTTGGAATAGCGCACGATTCATTTTGATGAATACAAAGCAAGAAACGGTTTCCCCGCCAGATATTAATAACCGCTTGGATTTTGCGGTTGAAGATCGATGGATCCTTTCTCGTTTAGCAGGTTTGGAAGATGAAGTTAATTCACTGTTGAGTGCTTATCAACTTGGTGAAGCTGGACGCAAAATTCATGATTTTCTCTGGAGTGAATTTTGGGACTGGTACTTGGAAATGTGTAAGGTTCGTCTTCGGGCTGACGATATGGTCCCTGTGGATATCCTTACATATGTTTTGAAGCGTGCATTAGCATTGTTACACCCGTTCATGCCTTTTATTACCGAGGAATTGTGGGGGTATTTGCAACCCAGTGTATCTGGCACAGATAGTCGTTTAGAACCTCTTATCATTGAACCTTATCCTGTGAGTGATAAAACTTGGATTGACTTACCTGTTGAGTCTGCAATGAATCATGTTATTGATGTGAATCGATCTATTCGAAATATACGTGTGGAAAAAGGTCTTCCCGCAGGTATACGTCCTGACGTTTTTATACGTTCAGATACCTTTAGAGCTGAGCTGTTAGCAACCAATGAAGCAACCTGCTTTATTTCCCACGTTGCTCTTTCTATTCTGGATTCTGATCAAGAGTTGCCTTCTGGTGATTTTGCTTTTGCACGAGTTGCTTCGACAGAAGTGGCATTATCTCTTCCTCAAGTAGATATTTCTGCAGAAAGAGAACGCCTAAATAATGAGTTGATGGATGCAGAAGTCTATCTTCAAAAAATGAAAGGTCAGTTATCAAATACTAATTTTCTTGAAAAGGCCCCGGAAAATGTGATTGATTCGATGCGTTCCAGACTAAGTGATGCTAAGGAACGTGTGCAGGGTTTGCAGAATCGGCTTGATCTTTTGGAATAATTTTTCAAAAAATTAAAAATTCGAGCAATTGCTCTGTTTCTTCCAAAGTGCTAACTACTAAGTCTGCATTACTTTTACGTAGTTCGTCTTCTTTGAATATACCCGTGGCAACACCAAGTGTTCTTGTACCCATTGCTTTGCCGGAACTTATATCCCACGGGGTGTCTCCAATTACAGTTGCTTCGAATCCTGAACTACCACATTTTTGCAATGCATCTTTGACAACGTCCTCTCGTTTTTTGTGTACATCACCGAATCCGCCACCATTGAAGTGATCCCAAAGCCCGAAGTGGCGCAGTTTTATTTCTGCGCCTTGTTCTAAATTTCCAGTTGCCAGACCTAATGTGATGGGATGTTGTGCAAGGGTTTTTAGTAATGAAGGTACTCCATCAAGGATTTTTCCTTCACGTTTTTCCAGTTCTTTTGGCAATAGTTGTACATGTGTTGCATACAAATTTTTAAGAATTGTAGGTTTTGGCTGGATCTTTAATTGTTTTAAGGCTTCGCTGTAAATCCACGAGTCCGTTTTTCCATGGACGCTTATTGAATCCATTGGCTCTGCTGTTCCAACGAGACTTTCTAAAGTTGCTTTAATTGTCGCCCTACCTGCGCCATTAGTTGTGATTAAAGTCATGTCAATATCAAAGAGAAGAGTAGTCATGCACATAGTGTATTACTACTCTTCTGGAGAGTGGGACTTTTAGAGTTTTTCAAATATCGAAGTACAATAAATTGTGGATGCAAAAACGGTCCGTTCTTTAAGGGAGCTAATTTCGAATAAAGAGCCCAGTGTAGTGAGCTTTGATGATGGTGCACTATTTAAAACACGGGTCGCTATTTTGCCTGCAGCTTTTAATCCTCCCACCCTAGCTCATTTTGAATTACTTCAATTAAGTAAAACAGTTAATGACGTGCATTCGGTTGCCGCAATGCTAACTACGCAAAATGTTTCTAAAATAGCTCCTGAAGAGTCTTTTGCGCACCGCGTATCTATGCTTTTGGATATTCAGAAAACTTTAGACATACATGTTTTAGGAGTTAATAAGGCAAAAATTGTTGATCAAGCGTTAGCTTTACAAAGTACGTTTCCCGATCTTGCGTTTGATTTTATTGTAGGTTTTGATACTTTGGTTCGATTATTTGATTTGCAATTCTACGATGATCTCAGAGCTATGAATCTTGAGCTGGAAGTATTTTTTGACAAATGTCGATTAATTACTGCGAATCGAAATACTGATGATGTTCCTAAAGTTCGTCAATGGATTTCAAATAATGCTGCACATTGGAAAGAGAAAATTATCATTTTGGAGCTTAATGAAATAATGCGTCGTTATTCATCAACAGTTGCCCGAGCAGATATCAAAGACGGACGTGTGTCTCATGCTCTTCCTGTCGTTATTCGAAACTACATTGATAAACATAAACTTTACAGGGATTAATTGGTTTGACATTTAATGTAGTAATGATTCGATATCAGGATCTCCTGATGTAGAAATCACCTTATTCTCCTTTAAAGTGGCAAGTGTTTCTTTGGACAATCCTAATCTTTCATTAAGAATTGCCTCTGTATCGGCTCCAAAGCTCGGAGGAGGTCCTGATATCCCTGTTTCTGAACGTGAATACCGAAATGGGGTATTTGCGATGGGTATTGTTCCTGCAACATTATGCGTAACTTCTTGAATCATTCCGCGATGCTTTACTTGTGGGTCATCTATTACTTCAGGAATTGAATTAACTGGTCCACAAGGTATGCCTACAGCTTCTAATTCTGTGAGCCACTCAATTGCTGGTTTCATTTTAAATGCTTGTATTAATAAAGGTTCTAGCTCTTGATGATGTTTAGTTCGCTTGGGTCCAGTATTGAAACGGGTGTCATCAATGAGATGTGAAAGGCCTATAAGGCCACATAAGAGTGCCCATTGTTCATCAGCCTGAAAACCTAGAGCTATTACAATTGGACGATCTGCGGTAGGGAAAGCTTGAAATGGGGTCGCTGTTGGATGTCGTGTTCCTAGTGGCTTTGGCGAGTCACCTGTAATTCCGTACCGCATGATGGCATTTTCCATAACGCTGACTTGGCAATCCAGCATGCTAATATCGAGCGATTGTCCTAAGCCACTACTCTCTCTTTCATGGAGTGCACTAAGAATTCCTATTACTGTAAAAAGTCCAGCAGAAATATCGCCATAAGAAATGCCAGGCCTTACAGGAGGTCCTTCTGGTTCGCCAGTAATAGATAAGACACCCCCCATGGCTTGCACAATTATATCTAATGCAGGGCGATGTCTATATGGTCCTGTTTGTCCAAATCCTGAAATGCTTGCAAAGACTAAGCCGGAATTTAGTTTTGAGAGTGTGTCATAGCCGATACCGAGTCGATCCATTGTTCCAGGAGTGAAGTTTTCCACGACTACATCTACCCCGGTTGCTAACTCTAAAAAAATTTCACGCCCCTCCTTTGTACGAAGATCTATTCCTACTGAGCGTTTCCCCCGATTAATACTAAAGAAGTAACCACTCCAGCCATTTTGATAAGGTCCGTTTGTACGAGAGACATCTCCAAATGGAGGTTTTTCTATTTTTATAACCTCGGCTCCTAAATCACAAAGTACCATAGATGCATATGGGCCTGATAGGACCCATGTTAAGTCTAAAATCGTTATATCACTTAATGGTTTACCATTCATTTCACCCTCAGCTACAACAGTACCCTTAAAGTTAGCTGGATCGGTAATTAAAGTAATTATTTTGAACGATTATTTAAAGAAGATTGTTTTAGAACCAAAAGTTGGGGTAACTACAATGTCATATACTTTAAAATGAATTACACAGCTAGATGGCTCAGTCATGTTTTTGTTATTAATGCCATCTTGGATGTTCCAAAAAGAAGAATCATCAATGCTCCAAGTAGAAGATGATTCTGGCAGAAGGCTGTGGACATCAATAAAACTCCAACTTGTGTATAACTCTTTGCCAGAATCATCTTGCCAAGTTACATAAACTTTCACCCATTCATCCATACGAAGAGTTCTATCAGATTTGTTAACTACTTCTCCTGATGCTTCGCCAAAGTATTCATGAGTATTCCCCTTCGTTAATTTTTTGCACTGAGAAGACGGCACATGAAGACTGGTATCATTTTTACTCAAAGGGGTAGCAGTAGTTGTATAGCTAGAACCATAAGTCAGGTTACTTCCACTACTATTTGCAAGAATAACTGTAGCTATGATGATTCCTACAGTTACGAGTATTGGTAACCATATTGTCAATATCTGCTTATTCATCTAGAAATCTCTCATAAAATAATTTGTAAGATAGCTATATCCAACTTATGTAAGGGTATCGATCAATAGCATGCTCTCTATTAAAACTTTACTACTACAAACTATACGGGTTTTTTTTTATGGGGAGTTTCAACTTGATAAAATATAAGATCTTGGCAAGCGTATTTTTTTGAATAATCTTCTTTCTGTACCTAAGTAGGTTATTAATTAAAAGTTTTTCTACAGTTAGTTTGTGATGTGCATTTAACCTGCCTTACAATAGTTCAGATTTGAGAGGCGATTATGTCAAAAACATGGCAAACAACCACACTTCCTAACGGACTTCGTATCGTAACCACACCAATTCCGACAACGCAAGCTGCCACGGTATCACTTTTTGTAGGGGTTGGCTCGCGTTCAGAGCCACAGCATTTAAATGGAATAACTCATTTTTTGGAACATATGATTTTTAAAGGAACTAAAAAACGACCTGCTGCTAATATGATTGCAGAAGAGATTGAAGGTGCAGGTGGTACCTTAAATGCTTACACAAGTAAAGAAAACACGTGTTATTGGCAAATTGTGCCGTTTGATCGTCTTCATATTGCGTTAGATGTTACTGCTGATATGCTTCTCCATTCCACGCTTGCGACCGAAGAAATTGATCGAGAGCGCACAGTGGTTCAACAAGAATTAAAACGGAACCATGATCACCCTGCTGCTTGGGCATCACGTTTAATAGGTCAAGCAGTATATGGTGATCAGCCTTGTGGATGGGATGTGGGTGGTTCGATCGAAGGGGTGGGAGAAATGAAGCGACCTGATTTTATGGAGCTTATAAACGGTTGGTATATTGGGCAGAACATTGTGCTTTCTGTTGCTGGGAATGTTGAACATGAACAGGTTCTTGACTTAGCAGGTCCACTTTTCGGTGAAATTCCTTCTGGAACGATTCCTAGCTATGCTCCATACGATCCTCTGATTAAAGGTCCACGTTTGTTAACTGAGTCAAGAGAAATTGATCAGTGCAGTTTGATTTTGGGGTTTCCTTCTTTTGGTCGTCATGATTCTAGAGTGCCCATTTTACGTATTCTTAATGATATTTTAGGAGCGGGAATGTCATCCCGACTTTTTCATGAAGTTCGTGAGCGTCGAGGGTTAGCTTACTCTGTGCATTCCTCATATGGTTACCTGGATGATTCAGGTATGTTTACTATTTCAGCCGGTGTAGATACTGATCGTTTATTTGAAACAATTCAAGTATGTCTTGATGAACTCAGAAAATTAAAAAGCGAAAAAGTTTCTCAAGATGAATTGAATCGTGCTAAGGAGCATACGATTGGTAGATTCAGGCTTTCGCTTGAAACTGCTTTTTCTCTCGGACAGAGGCATGGTGAGCATATTCTTACCCGTGGAGAGATTGAGACCATTGACAGTTTCGTCAAAGATACTCGGAGTGTTACTGCTGATGAAATTAATGTGTTGGCTGAAGAACTTTTTGCAGATGAAAAATTACATTGTGCGGTTGTAGGACCAGACATCAACGAGAAAGAAGTTGGATCTCATTTGGTGCTTTAGATTTGCTAAAAGCTGCCTACCAAGTGATTCCAGTCCAGGCTTCTTTAAGATTTGATAGAGATGTTGCGATTGGCCCCCAATTAAAGCCAGTTTTTTCGTCCTGAGTAGTACCTATATGTGTTAGTGGTATATCGTACGCGACAGCACTTTTTTCAAGTGCATGCCTAACTTTTGGGGAAGTGCTCACTATGATGCGTGTTTGTGCCTCTCCAAAAAGTGTCGCATCTAGCCTGTTTACGTTGGGAAAATCACCCTGGAAGCCATAGTTTCCTATCAGTGCGCATTCGGCAAGGGCAATGGCTAGTCCTCCTTCTGCACAATCATGAGCACTAAGGAGCATCTTTTTTTGATGAACGTCTAAAATAAATTTTTGTAGAATTAATTCATTATCTAAATTGATTTGAGGTGTCCCAGGTGAATCCTCGTATTGTAAGGACAAGTATTCGCTACCACTGAGTGTTGAGGCATTTTGTTCGAGTGATTGGCCAACCAGCCATACATCGGCATCGACTTGGTTAAAGCCTGCCTGTAGATAGTCAGTCACATCCTCTAGTACACCAAGCATTCCAATTACTGGAGTTGGCTCAATTGGATTGCCGCCTGTTTCATTGTAAAGGCTGACATTTCCACTTACTACCGGTGTTTCAAAGAGTTCACAAGCCGCAGCTATTCCCCTGATAGATTCTTCAAGTGCGAAAGCCACCTCTGGATTCTCAGGGGAACCAAAGTTCAAACAGTCCGTAACTGCAACCGGTATAGCCCCGGTACATACGATATTTCTTGCAGCTTCAGCAACTGCTATGGCACCACCTGTATAAGGGTCGAGTTCACAGTAGTGTCCATTACAATCGGTTGTTACTGCTATGCCTTGTTTAGTTCCAGGTATTCTTAATACAGCTGCATCACCACCAGGCCCTACAACTGTATTGGTTAAAACCTGGTGATCGTATTGACGGTAAATCCCTTGTTTGCTTGCTAGATTTGGACGTTGTAGAAGCTTGAGGAGGAGTTCTGTAGCATTTCTAGGGTTAAGATCTGGAAATGCTCCTGGATTAATTTGTGCACGTTTTCGTGTTTCAAAACCACGTTTTCCAAAAATTCGATATTGAGGAGGTTCAAGTGCAATTGAGACAGGTATGTTGCCAACTTCTTTTCCATTTTTACGAAGAATAACGTTATCTCCATCCGTTACCTCGCCGATTTCTGCGGAAACCAATTCCCACTTTTGGAAAAGTTCCATCACATCTGTTACGTGTTCGCGTTTAACAATCGCGAGCATTCTTTCTTGGCTTTCAGATAGCATGATTTCGTAAGCACTCATACCTTCTTCTCGGCAGGGTACCTTCTCTAGGTTTAGGATGGCACCTGACTGTCCTTTTCCGCAGCACTCAATGACAGAACTTGTTAATCCAGCTGCACCTAGGTCTTGTAAACCTATAAGCCAGTCACGATGTTCAGAGACTAGCTCGTAGCAAGCTTCCATCAGTTTTTTTTCCATAAATGGATTTCCTACTTGTACAGCTGGTCTCATTTCTTCAAAACGTTCTTCAGGATCGGTTCGACTCGCTAATCCACTTGCTCCATGAATTCCATCTCGCCCCGTTTCTGCACCTACCAAAAGTAATGCATTACCAGCCCCTTTTGCCGTTGCTCCGATCAAACTGTCACTTTTTACTAAACCGATACACATTGCATTTACCAATGGGTTTCCTTGGTACGATTTTCCAAATGCAATTTCCCCGCCTATTGTTGGAATTCCAAGGCAGTTCCCGTACCCACCAATACCAGCAACAACCCCATCGAGGAGATAGCGGGTTCCGTCTGCCTCTAAAAGACCAAAGCGAAGAGAATCTAGGATAGCTATTGGATAAGCACCCATCGCGAAAATATCTCGTACGATGCCTCCTACTCCAGTTGCAGCACCTTGGTAGGGTTCGATAGCTGAGGGATGATTATGAGATTCAACTTTCATCACTATCGCCCAGCCATCACCGATATCAATTGCACCTGCATTTTCTTCGCCAACTCGAGTTAAAACATGCTCTCCTTCACTGGGGAGCAATCGAAGAAGAAGTTTACTATGCTTATAGCCGCAATGTTCGCTCCATAATGAGCCAAATACCCCTAATTCAACATCATTGGGAATACGTCCAAGACGTGCTTGAAGTTGTTCATATTCATTATTTGTAAGTGCAACAGCATCGAGGGCATCTTGAGTCACTGACACGATAAATTCCTTACAGGCAGGAGTATTTGAGGTACATCATAACTTAGCAATCAATTACCTATCTAACTTTCTCCATGGATACGGTGATGTCTTCGTTTTGAGTGTTCTTCTTCGGTGATATCTCCCTTTGCTAAAAGTAAATCAATTTCACGTAAGTCTTCAGCAATTTGTGAGTGTCCATGTAGTGGGGATCCCGCCCCTTCGGATTTTATGCCTGTAGATTGAAAATCAATTGCAGTAGTGGCATTAGAGGTTGAAGATGGATGTGTGACGTAACTACGGCCAATTTTATCCCATAAGCACTGGGCTTTTTCGTCGAAGATGCACCACAAACTAGCGATGATGTAAGGGATAACAAAGACTAGAGAGGTTATGATGAGTAGTTCTCGCAGTATGGTTCGAAGAACTCCGTAAGGAGTTCCGTCCTCTCTAACAATGTAAGTTTTAGTAAAAAATTTTCCAGGAGTCTGACTGCGTAAAGCGAAAAGTGCGATGACCAAAAAGTAGCTGCCATAGTATGTTACTTGCGCCCATAAACTTGCTGATTCCCCGTTTTTAAGGATATCTGAGAGTGTATTTGTTTCAGACACTTCTGGAAATTCACCAAAAATCCACAAGGTAATTGACATAATAATTGTAAGTGTAACGAGATCTATTATCGCTCCAATAAGGCGACGCCATCTACTCGCCAGAATTAGATTCCTTGTCGTGACTGTGCGGATCCTTTTACGTTCCATTTGGTTTAAGTTGTTTTAGCAATTGCGTGCTTTATGACAGATTCCCAAATTTGATTCCCATCTGTTCCGCCAATAATTGCTTCACCTGCGCGTTCGGGATGGGGCATCATACCTAAAATATTACCCGCCTCATTTACTATGCCTGCTATGTTGTTCGCACTACCATTTGGGTTTGTTGCGGCATTTACTTCACCGTTTTCACTACAATATCTAAAAGCTACCCTCTCGGTTTCTTCTAGTAGAGAGAGCGTTTTCGTATCAGCTTGATAGTTACCTTCACCATGACTAATTGGTATTGATAAAATTTCACCTGCAGGAATACCAGACATCCACGGACCACTTGTCCCTTCACTTCGCAGGAAAGTAGGTTCACATCTGAATTTAAGACTGTTATTACGAATCAATGCTCCAGGGAGCAGGCCACTTTCACATAATATTTGGAATCCATTACAGATACCTATTACTGCTTTTCCGGAGGCAGAAAAATCTGTGAGACTTTTCATGATTGGTGAGAACTGTGCTATAGAACCGCAGCGTAAGTAATCACCATAGGAAAAACCACCCGGCAGTATAGCCGCATCATATTTTTCAAGTGTTTGCTCTTTATGCCAGACAATGTCTGCTTCTTGTCCAAGTACGTTTGTCAAAATGTGCGCGCAGTCACGGTCACTCCAGGTTCCTGGAAATCTAATTATTGCGAAACGCATCGTATTACCTTGTTATCCATCTGCTGAGTTCTGCAATTCTTCACGTCGGCTTTCAGGATACTCTATTCGTGGATGATGCACTGCCTGAAGGGTTGTTTTAAATGAAGCTGCAACTAATTGTAATTGTTGTAGAGTTAAATCACATTCATCTAGTTGCCCTTCAGCTATACGCTCTGCGAAGATCTTGTCTATCACCGTTTCTATTTGGTCATTGTTAAGTGGCTGGTTTGCTCTGACCGTTGCTTCACAGGAGTCAGCTAGCATTACAATGGCATGTTCGGCTAATTGTGGCAGCGGACCAGGATAACGGAACGGGGCTTGTTCAAGCGTTCCTTCGTCAGCAGCTTTGTGATAGAAATAAGTGATTAAACGGGTACCATGGTGTTGTGGAATAAAATCCCTTATTACGTCCGGTAATCTGTAGCGTCTTGCCAGTTCAATACCTCCTATAACGTGCCCTCTTATTATCGATGCGCTTTCTACAGGCGACAATTCGTCATGTGGGCTACTTTCTCGGCTGATATTATTTTCAATAAAATATTCTGGTTGTGTTAGTTTCCCAACGTCATGATAGTAAGCACCAACTCGAACCATTAATGAATCGACGCCAATTTGATCCGCAGCTCGTTCTGCTATCGATGCGACGATTGTGCTGTGGTGATATGTACCCGGAGCTTCCTCTTGCAAACGCCTAAGTAAGGGATGGTTCATAGAAGTTAACTCCATCAGTTGAACTCGTGTGGTAACACGCAGTACAAAAGGGATTAGTATATGGATGCCTAAAGCAATAATTGCTGAACCTATTCCATTCAATGTGCTTGCAATTAAAATCCATAGAATAGTTGCACTAGTGCGAGGTTCTTCGAGTAGCCAAAATCCTACTAGGATTAGCATGGTTGTAATTCCCACGAGCAGACCTGCTAGCAAAAATTGGGATAAGTTCGAGGTTCGGTCACTTATTAGTGCCCCCGCTAGCCCGCCAGCGATATATACCATTGCCAACTTAAGAGCATCTAAAGTTCCAAGAAATTCTGTCCCTGTAAGGTTTGCTGAAGTTGCTCCAATAAATCCTGCAAAAAGACCAATGCCAATAGCGACAATTGCCGCAAATCTAGGGGCTCCTATTGCAGCAACTGAAATTGCAGCTGCTGATAGTGGTAGGGCATATGACCAGGCATGTTGTCCTTCGTCGGGAAGCAGAACTGGTAAAGAAAGTCTCATTGCTAGTAATGTGCTTAAAATCGTGATTGTGATCATTGCAAGTCTTCTTCGCCATGGCCGTGTGATTGGTTGGAGTAGGTAAATATACCCCCCTAAAAGTGAACCAAGACCAAGGGAAAAAAGTAGCCCTGCTGCAATGTCGTAGGGGTTGAAAGATCGGTCAATAACACCTGTCTCCTGAAGCGCTTCAATTGATTCTGTATCCAACACAGTTCCTTTTCTTGCTACAAGTTGTCCGGCAGTGAAAGTTTTAATTTGTGGCGCTACATTGGAACGGGCTTCAGATCGTAGCAATTCAGTGGCTGTTTCATCGATGATGAGGTTAGGCTTAATGAAGAGAGTAAGTATTTCTTGCATAGCTGAGTATCCATTTTGAAACATTGGGATTCGTCCCGGAGCCTCAATATAGCTTTCGATTTTTCCTGTTATTTCCTCCTCTAAAATAGGCATCGAAAGTATTGCTTTGATGGCAGTGTTAGACAAGTTTTGTAGAGATTCATAGGATCGAAGATCTAAGGTAGCTAGAAGAATCCTAAGCGATTCACTTAAAGTGCTAATTTCGGGTACATCTTCTAGTGCAGCTAATTTTTCTGTATCTGTTAGCTCTTCCCTTTGCCGAACTGCAGAGATTCCTGTAAATAATGTGGTTAATTTGAAAAGCTGAGTTTCTCGCACTGATGGGAGGGGTAGAGTTGCCGGATCAATTGCTGCTGCCGCTTTTTCCTCCTCAGCTGCGGTCAAATTCTCTGATATATAACTTATATCATATTGAGCAACTAAATCGCGTTTAACGATGTTCCCTTCCACTAGATTTTCGTTTCCAGGAAAAATAGGTACTACCAATAGTGCTGCACCTAAGCAGATAATGGCACCGAAGATTATGGCACCTAAATTGGAAACTACCGGGATCGGTTTACTGCGTAGCATGACGCAGCTTGATCATACATCAGACGCTTTATTAATGGAGTAGTTACGATTACTTTTCTAACAATTCGCGCACTATTCCATTAATAGTGCGGCCATCTGCACTACCTTGAAATTGTTCTATCAGCCTAGGCATTACTTTTCCTATATCTTGCGCTCCCGAAGCATTGACTGCTGCAATAATTTCTATTGCAGCAATTTGAATATCTTCGGGACTTGCTGCTTTTGGCAAGTAAACTTGAAGTATGTCAATTTCTGCTTGTTCTTTGATAATTAAATCTTCACGTTTGCCTTTTTGAAATTCCACTATACTTTCACGTCGAGATTTGACTTGTTTTTGAATGATTTGGAGAACATCACCAGCTTGTAATTCTTTCGATGTTTCTATCTCTAAATTTTTTATTGCAGCAACAACCATTCTCAGCGCTGCCTTACGAGTAGTATCTTGTGCTCGTATTGCTTCTGTGAGGTCTTGAAAAATTCTTTCCTTCATTAAATTTTACTTTTAGTTAAATATTTTCTGATGAGCGGCATGAGAGAATGCTTTAATCAGCAGATGGGAGTACCTTTGGTTGCATTAAATTCATCTCACGATTATCGACCTTTAGGTCACAATCTCCTGGCTTAATCACCAAAACTTCTATTCCTGTTTCCTCATCTTTATATCTTTTACCAAGTTGAACAGTCATATTTTCCCTATTTTTTCAATTCGAGAGGGGTATCGCCACATTGTAGTTCACCCTCTCCACCTTTTGTGACGATAAATTCCGAATTACATTTCGGGCATGTATATCGTTTTCCAGTTTGCGCCGACATTGTTTCTCCTTTGTACGCTTAAATCGTAAGGATGGTTGCCCATCAGTGCAACCATTAGCATTATTACTCAACCCAAATTTTTGCTTGCATTGTTAGATGGTAATCACAGGTAAGCTCATATGCACCCGGTACCCCAAATGCAATGGTTCTTGTGATACTAGAATCGAAATCATCACCATCTTTCCCTCCATTAAGTGTAATTGTATGGAGTCCAATCACTCCAACTATCGGAATTTCTGTATTAACCTTAACTCTTACCCCACCTTGGTTGGGCTCAAGTTCAATACCATCAGCAATTACAACCCATGAGTTTTCATAAGCTTGAATCTCTACGTTTTCCGATATAAAACCAGGATCTTCAATAGGTGGCAAAGGTTCACCTAAGCCAGGGAGGGTGTCAAACACGCTTGAAGGTAGGGCATATTTAATGCACGCAAGACCATTATTTATCGTATCTGCAGGCATTGTTCCCCATGCATCGTCAGGTAGTGCTAGCTGTTTGCCGACAGGAAGAATTGTATCTACTGTGACGTTGTTTTTTTCTGCTAATGTTGACGCGGTGACATTGCCATATCCAGATGCGGTTGTTGTAATATTTCCACCTTCAACAGTGTGTACGGTTCCATCAGGAAGATTCAAATTCATGCCTGGCATTAAACCAGTTGACGACTGGCCCTTGCTCAATTTGAGTATCATATCAGGATTTTTTCCGCTATATGGTAATGTAAAAAAGCCGTCTTTCGATAGATCAAATTGAACATTATTAAGCGAGGCTATTATCATCGCACCAACATGCCATTTTTCAGCAATTTTGGTGACTGTATCTCCCTTAAGAATTTTTACCAATCTTCCGTCTATAGGTAAACGTAAGAGGTCATTCTTTCTAAGCGTTGCGTTTATGGCTATTGCGTTTTCTGTTGCGAGAGCTTCAGGACCAATATTATTTTCTTTTGCAATTAATCCTAGTGTTTCACCGCTAACTAAGACTATAGTTTCTCGATTGAGGTTGTGCGCAAATTCTACAGCAAATAACCAACCTTCATTAGATGATCTACCCAGTGCATTAGGGGTTTCTTCACTTATAGGGGCCGTTAAAAGCCGAACTAGATGTTCAATTTGAATTGCTGACAATGAGCCACCGTTAGAGTTTAGCCAGGGTGGCATAAGTGAACCGGCCCTTCCACATGTGAGGGTACGCCGTATTAAATTCTGATTTGTCGCTAGGACTAAAGGATCTTGATCTTGGAAAGCAGTTTTGTTTAGTGCTAGTCCTACACCACCTTCGCCTCGAATACCATGGCATGTACGACAATTGTTGGCGAAAAGAAGAGCTCCGCGTTCAATTGATTCATTCATAAAGAAGTTAGCTTGTCTTTCTGCACGAACTGGTAGGTCAATCATCGTGTAGGCAGCACAGCTCCCTGCAAATGCAAAGGTCAAAACAATGATTAAAAAGATTTGTTTTTGGGTGTTCACCCTAGCTCTCCTTTCTCATTAGCTTGAGTACGGTAACGCACGTGTTGGATTAGGAGGATTACCGCCAAGTGTAATACCTCGAGTATTGACAGTTATGGATCCATCAGCATTTTCTGTGACGAGGAATGTATCCATTGAACGTGGCGCAGGGCCGAAGACGCGCACTCCTGCTTTAGAATAAGTGGAACCATGACAAGGACAGCGAAACCAACCTGTGACGCCAGGGAAGTTAACAGCGGCGCCATCATAAGTTGAGCTCCATGGAACAGTACATCCTAAGTGTGGGCATTTCCAGTAAAGTGCAACGAGTCCACCTTCACCACCCTGTTCGAGTACATCACCTTCTCGTCCGTCAAGGTTGACTAACCAGAATCGTCCATCTGATATGCGTACCGGCTCGTCACCAGGTTTAGGTATTTGGGCTTTTGGTATGGTAATGGGCCTACCAAATCCTTTAGGACTCCGAAGATTAAAGAAGCCTAAGAACCCTGCAGTCATTGCTCCTACAAATAGCGTTAAGCCAGCAAAAGTGCTTACACGTAAAAACGAACGTCGAGTGATTTTTCGTGCCTCACGTTGCCTTGCCTGTTCTACTTTACCTGCCTGCTCTTGCTCTCTTGATGCCATTAGGTCAGTGTTCCTCCCCAATCTCCCCTGGAATACCTTCTAGGGTTACTAGATCCCATGGCCAAACCAATTCTTGACCAGGACCTCTAAATGCTGTGCCTATGATAGTGAGCACTAAAAAGACTCCAACAAAGCCACTCATTAGTGTAATAAGTGCATCTCGTCGTGATACAACCCAGCCAATTCGCCAGAGTGCAAATATGAGCAGTGCTGGAAGTCCAACCATAAAAATGGTTGGTAAAGCAATATCAACTACAATCGTCGGCAAATCAATTTTTTGGAATGTTGTTACACCAGCGCCTGGTCCCTCATCAAGGATTTTGAGATTGAACCACAAGTATGGAATTTCATCTGCCCATCCAGGCCATGGCAAGCTGTTTTGTAAGCCCTTAGCACGTTCTAGGAATAATAGGGTGTTCCCTCCAGATAACCCAAACCAATCCTTTAGCCAAAGTGCTAGTTTTCCTGAATTCCAAATAATCAGTGCTAGAGTGCCTACCGAAGCTATTGTGAATGAAAAGATAGTGTTTCTAACTGAGTTTGCATCGGCAAACCAGCGTCCTTGCCCTTTGTTGTTTTGATCGAAGAAGGGAAAAGCTATGAGAATAATAAGCCAAGCAGTTGGTACAACTATACCTGCTAGTGCTGGGCTCATATGAAGCAATAGTTCCTGTAAATTCAACAGGTACCAAGGTGCTTTTGCTGGGTTGTTTGTTACAGCCGCATTTGCTTCGTCTAATAATGGTGCATTAATTGCGAAAGATAGAACAAAGAGTGCGAGCGTGAAAACCATCATAGCAATGAACTCGACAAAGACTAGATCCGGCCAAACTAGCACTTCTTCATCGCGTGCTCTTGTTTGTGGGCGTGAGATAGGACGTGCTGTAACGAGGGTTGGCATGCTCTTTGTTACCTCGACCTAAAGTGGTCTTGCCAGTCCACCATCGCGTCTAATACGCCAGAAGTGGACAGCCATGAAGATTGCTGCCAAAAGAGGCAGTCCAATGACGTGCAAAGTATAGAATCGAATAAGCGCATCTGGACCAACCTCAAACCCCCCTAGGAGCCAATAACGTGTTTTTGGACCCAAGATAGGTGCAGAACCCGCAATATTAGTGCCTACGGTGATTGCCCAGAAGGCTAATTGGTCCCAAGGCAGTAGGTAGCCCGTGAAACTCAGGAGGAAAGTAAGTACTAGTAGTACGACACCCACTACCCAATTGAATTCTCTTGGTGGCTTGTAAGCTCCTGTGTAGAAAACTCGCAGCATATGGAGGAAAACAAGGATAACCATTGCGTGAGCCATCCACCGATGCATGTTACGCATGAGTTGGCCGAATTGGACGTTGGTTTGGATGTTCTGAATATCAAGGTATGCTCTATCAACGCTTGGTACGTAGTAAAACATCAACAGTATTCCTGTCACTGTCAATCCAAGAAACATGAAAAATGTGAGTCCACCTAGGCAGTATGTATGTGTAATTTTTACATGTGTTCGGTGAATACGAGTAGGGTGCAAATGCAGAAAAAGGTTAGTAGCTACAACAAGCATTTGATTTCGAGGTGTGTTTGGATACCCTGTTCTAAAAATTGAACGCCATATATAATTATGAAATAACTTATCGTAAATCTGATCGCCTAATGAAGGGGGAGTTGGTTGTTCTACGGCCATATTTTTATCGCTCCCACCATTTTCCAAAAACAATCATAACCGCCAATCCAATTGCGATCGTTAAGCCAACGAAAACTAGTTCAAGAAACTCGCCAACTTCCAAGGAAATCTCCTTAAGCACAGTGATACTGCGTTAAGCATTTATCATGTGCTGATTTCTGTACAAAAGATTTATACACCCCACCCCTTCGCGGGGTCAAACTGAGTTACTAAAAGCGCATCCTAATTAGCCCTTGAATATCTTCAAAAGCTGTTTTTAATATATTTACTTTACTATCTGGATCTTCTGTCCATTCTACTGGCAATTCACAGATCCTCTTTTTTTCTTTATGCGCGATTATTAACAATTCGGTATCAAAAAACCATTCACGATTTTTGGTTTGCGATATTATTTTTTGTGCTGTTACACGATCTAGTGCCTTAAAGCCACATTGGGCATCAGTAATCGAGAGCGAGGGAAAAAATAGACGTATTAAGGCAACATACCCACGGGATATAATTTCTCGCTTTAATGATCTTTTTGTTTTGGATTGTTTAGATAAGCGTGTACCTATTGCTACTTCACAACCCTCAAGATCAATCAGTTGTACTAGTTCTAACAAATGCTCTATTCGGGTACTTAAATCAACGTCCATGTACGCGACGATGTCGGCCGAACTCTTCGTCCAAGCCTGATATAGTGCATGGCCACGACCTTTTTGGGGAATGGACATTGCCGAGATTTGTTTATTATTTGCTGCTAGTTTTTTTGCGATTGCATCTGTTCCATCCACTGATCCATTATCAGCTATTACTAAATGCCAGTTGTATTGAGGGTTTGCATCAAAGAATTGCAAGGTATGCTTTGCGCTTGAGCTAAGAACAGATATTTCGTTATAACAGGGAAGAACAACGTCTATATTTATTGATTCGGGCATAAATTAAGCCCTAACTTGAGTATTTGAAGAGCTAGGATTATTAGCAAGTGAGAGTGTTTTACTCTTTACTCGGAAGATTCGTTGCTCCAGTAGAATCTTCTACAAGAGCTGCTAATCGACGCTTTAGACGGTTAGCTTTTCCTTGCACCATCGCCCCTTTGCGAACAGATCTATCGAGTAGTGAATATGCTTTACTCAATGTTTCTTGATATTCTGTCGCGTTGCCATTTTCAGCCGCTTCACGAGTAGCTCTTATTGCCGAACGTGCTTCTGTGCGTGTTTGGCGATGTCTTTCGCGCCTTACCAACGATTGACGCCATCGTTTTGTTGCAGATTGAGTTGTTGCCATGTCTCGATATTATGCCTTGTTCCTCTCTTGAGCAAAGTCATTTTCGGACTATCTATCCAAATGGACTTGCTTTTGAGGAAAAGCCATCATACATTTATTAGGCGCTGGGGCGTTTCAGCAAACGCCGGAGTCCTACGAACTCTCTACACTGAGAACCATGTCTTTGTAGCAGCTCAGAAGAAAACTCATATACAAAATTGGCAAATAACTACTGCATCAACAGATCTGAGGTAAGTCTATGACGACCGCTACAAAAGCAATGAACATCACTGAACTGGAAGGTTCGACTCGTGAGCAACTTCTGGAAGTTGCGAAGGAGATTGGTTTAGAAGGCGTAAGCGCTCTTCGGAAGCGTGATTTAATTTTCCGGTTGCTACAGGTACAAGCTGAGAATAGTGGAAATATTTTTTCCGGCGGCTACTTAGAAATTAGCGACGATAACAATTATGGCTTTTTGCGCAGCGAAACGTATTTGCCTGGTCCACATGATATTTATGTTGCCCAGTCTCAGTTACGTCGCTTTGGGTTGCGGCCTGGCGACTATGTGACTGGACAAGTAAGGGCACCCGCGGACAGCAAGAAATACTACGGGTTAATAGAAGTAGAAACAGTTAATGGGTTGAGTCCTGAAGAGGCAAAACAACGTCCATATTTTGAAAATTTAACTGCTGTTTTCCCTGATGACCAGCTTATACTAGAAACAACGCCGGATAATCTTACTCACCGAGTGATAGATTTAATTGCTCCTATTGGTCGAGGTCAACGTGCTTTGATCGTCTCTCCACCAAAAGCAGGTAAAACCGTACTTTTGAAAAATATTGCCAATGGTATCGTTGCTAATCATCCAGACATTCATCTTATGGTTGTACTTATAGGTGAACGTCCTGAAGAAGTTACTGATATACGTCGTAGCGTCCGAGGCGAAGTAGCTAGTAGTACCTTTGATGAACCTGTTGAGGACCATACGAGGGTTGCGGAGATGGCTTTTGAACGGGCAAGGCGTTTGGTTGAAGGTGGCAAGGATGTAGTTGTGCTTATGGATTCGATTACTCGTGCTACTCGTGCTTATAACCTTGCTTTACCCCCAAGCGGTCGTACTTTATCTGGTGGTGTTGATCCGGTAGCACTTTATCCTCCTAAAAGATTGTTTGGTGCTGCCCGAAAATGTGAAGAGGGTGGTTCGCTTACTGTTATTGCAACATGTTTAGTTGATACAGGCAGTCGTATGGATGAAGTTATCTTTGAGGAATTTAAAGGCACAGGTAATATGGAAATTCGCCTCGATCGGAAACTGGCTGATCGTCGTCAATACCCTGCGATTGATATTCAAGCTTCTTCGACCCGCCGTGAAGAATTGCTGCTGGATGAGGCGACTCTCAAGGGGGTTTATCTTCTCCGTCGTATGAGTGCAATGGTCTCGCAGAATTCTCCCAATGCTCTTGAGGCTACAGAAAGTATCTTGGATAGACTAGGGAATACTTCAAGTAATGAAGAGTTTCTCGCAAACCTGCGAACAGGTATTTAGATGTTTCTTTTTTCTGTGGTTGTGCATTTCCAATTAGGCATTAGCTTTTAGTTTCGTTACTATTTTGTTCAATCGTGGTTACTAGCTCCAAAGATCATTTGCTCTCGCCAATCGTCGTGCGTGTTCTATTACACGTATCCTTGGTCCTTATTGTTTTCGGCTCTACTTACTTGGTTCCGCGTATCACTTCAAATGATCAAGTACAAGCAAGGAATTGGGCCCCTGAGACACAATTCTCGGGCGTACGTGGGGTTCTAAATCTTAGTACTGCTAGGAATGCCATTACTTATGGGTCAGAATATCTGACTGAAGAGTCTTTGGTGCTGCTCTCTTTAAAGAATGATTTTTTGGTTAATCAGGGAGGAATGGGTTCACTTTCCTCGTTTTCAACCAGTCTTGCTGCCTATACCATTTCAACGCGTTCAGGCTTTGTCCCTCTAGCTGATCGGATTGATCCGCTACGGCCCTATCAATTGTATACGGTCCAGCCTGGTGACACACTTGAATTAATCGCTAGAGCACATAATGTTAGCCAAAATACGTTATTGGATAACAATAGTGAAGTTCATGTCGACGAATTTTTACCAATTGATCTAGTCCTTGTAATTCCTCTTATCGATGGTATTTTGCATAAAGTTGCGCCAGGAGAAACGTTATCTAGCATTATTGAGATGTATGACAATGTCTCGTTAAAAGAAATAATTTCTTATAAGCCAAACAGCTTGCTGGACCCTTCTGATCTCAAAGTAGATCAGCGCCTTCTTTTGCCTGGTGCTGAATTTAAGCCTCCCCCCCCGCCTCTTTCACGAGGTCGGAATAATGGGCGATTTAAGGTTTTTCCTGTAAAGACATGGGTATATGTAAGTGATTCCTTTGGCGAAGCACGTGGCGGTGGCCGTACTCACAGAGGTATTGACCTAGCGCTGAATACTGGTACTGATATTGTTTCTGCCTGTAATGGATTTGTGAAAAGTGTGGAATGGTGGACTTATTCATATGGTTATCATGTTGTTATTGATTGTGGTGAAGGGTGGACTACCTTGTATGCGCATTTAAACAATATTTACGTATATGTTGGAGAGCATTTGGTTGCTGGTGAACTTATCGGGCCTTCAGGGAGTACTGGGTTTAGCACTGGTCCGCATTTGCATTTTGAAATAATGCTATGGGGTGTTGCATTGGATCCAAATGATTTACTAGCTTTTTATTAATACTCAGAAATGTTCAAAAATTGATAGATCTGAGGTTAAGAATTTTTAAGAGCAGCAATTGTTTTTTCAATGCCTTCAGTAAATGTTTTTGTCGTATGCCACCCCAATTGGCTTTCAACAAAACTGCAATTAAGAATGATCTTTCGCACATCTCCTATTCGAGGTGGTCCATATGAAGGTGCAATGTTGCTACCAATCTGTTCGCGCAAGGTTCGATAAATTGTATTGACGGATATCCCTATACCCGTCCCAATGTTAAATATTTCTCTTGTTTTTGTACTATCTGCTTCTAATACAAGGGTATTTATGTCTGCAATGTCAGACACATAGATGTAATCTTTTATTTGTTCACCATCACCATCGATTACGCAACGTTTATTGGTCAGTAAATTTTCAGCAAAAATTGCTATCACACCTGCTTCGCCACTGGGGTCTTGCCGTGGTCCAAAAATATTTCCATATCTCAAAATAGTTGTATTCATTTCGCTGCTTCGTGCAACGAATTTTACGTATTCTTCTCCTGCAAGTTTGGAGACTCCGTAGGGTGATAGTGGTTTTATTTCAGCATCTTCGCTCACGGGGTTTTCTGGAGGTTGGCCGTATAATGTACCGCCAGACGATGCATAAATAAGATGTTTTACGCCATGTATAGCACTTAACAATGCTACATTTGCCGTTCCTGCACCGTTGATTAACAAGTCATGTTTTGGGTTTATGACACTTGTTTTTACGCTTGCTTGGGCTGCATGATGATTCACCGCGTCTGGTTTTATTTTAAGGAGTAGTTCTCCGAATGATTCCGAGCAAATATCTATCTTGTGTAACGTTGCCTCGCTATTAATATTGTTGGTATTACTGGATATTAGGTTGTCTGCCACATGTACTTCATAGCCTGCATCAATATAGCGATCGACGATATGTGAGCCGACAAATCCAGCTCCACCAGTTACTAGTACACGCATTTCATTCCTCTTTTGCAATTTCTCGTGCTGCTATCAAAATATCTCGATGGGAATAGTAACCCGGTCCCGTATTACCTCCACTATACCTAGTGAGTTCACCTCCACATGTTATTAAAGTAATCCATTCTTGATTTGATGGTTTTGTTGGTGGCCATAATATTGTTTCCATATTGATTGCATCTTTGTCATAGCGTGTATTAGAAATCACTGTGTATGTAAGATCTGTTCCATTACCTAATGAGAGTATGATTTCTTCTCCTATCGTAACTTCAATAAGCCGAAAGAATGGACCTAGTATGTTTGGGTAATAACTGTAGTGTGCTGAAAACACAACATTTTTTAAATTGCCAGGTACGCCATAGGACCAGTACCAGCCTACTGCTCGTGGATTTGGCGGTGTGTCTAGCTGAAGCTTGCCTTCTTTGTTAGTTATTGTTCCAATGGCTTGAATTTTTGCCTTCATATTGATAGATGGTACGTTCATAAAAAGAATTTCATTATCGAGTTCTGGCAGGTGACTAGATCCTTCTGCGCCTCGATTGTAAGGCTGTTCTGTAGGAGTAGAGCTAGGGGCAGGAGTAGAGCTAGGGGCAGGAGTAGAGCTAGGGGCAGGAGTAGAGCTAGGGGCAGGAGTAGAGCTAGGGGCAGGAGTAGAGCTAGGGGCAGGAGTAGGGCTTAAAAGTGGCTCATTCCTTTCCTCAGTTCCACATCCGGTTAAAATTAAAAATAAAATAGTGATCGATGTTAAAAAATAGTTGCGGAGCATATTAGGACCATTCTTTAATATAGCGTATTAGTTGACTGAAAGTGTCATTGTCGGTGGCGTCAAAGGGAACATCATTTCCACACCAAAATCTTCTAAGTTTTTAGCCCATTGATCCCATGAGTTTCGGGAGTTTGCAGCTTCTTCGCTTGCAAAAGCTTCCTGTAGTGCTTCATTATCTGTAAAGCTATAAATTCCCAGATATCTTCCCTCTGATGTTGTACCCCATTTTATGGATGCAATGCCAGGTATCTTACGAATATTTGGTAAATGTTCTTTGATAAACCAGTCTTGAAATTCTTTTAGTTCATCTGCCTTTGGTAAAGCTCTAACTAAAACAAATGGTTGTTCGGGGTGCATGGATTTCCTTCAGTTCTTTTTTACACTTAGATTTTCTCACATTTAATACCGTCGTGTATTTCTCGATAATTAACAGTGATGTTTTCTTTATAGTTCTTGCCTAGCTATTGCAATTATTGTTGATACTAGTACGCTCTCAATCCACAGGATATATCTATCCCCCCGTAGTAGTTCATAATTTCCCATAGTTAAAGATTTTTATTGAACTGCTTGCATACTAGTACAACGGGTAATTAACCGTAGGATCCACAAAATGTCATATTCTTTTTTTAAGTAATGCGAACATTATGAGATATCGAAAGATCTTCTGAGTTGGTCTTATTCAAAACTTGTGATACCTTCAAGCAAGATAATTTAAGGAAGTAGATCGAGTTCGATTGTTGGCCCACCAAACAAAAGAGGCCCTAATAGGGGAATACGCGCGGCATGATGGTGATACTGGTTCACCTGAAGTGCAGGTTGCTTTGCTCACTGAGCGTATAAGCAGCCTTACTAGTCATCTCAAAAATCACAAACATGATTACCATACGCATCGCGGTCTCCTGAAGCTTGTAGGGCAACGCCGTCGCTTATTGCGATATCTTAATCAAAGCGATGTTAATCGATATCGCACGTTGATAGCCCGTCTTGGCCTGCGCCGTTAAAGCGGTGTTTTAAAAATTTCAGCTTTCGTACTCCTAATAAATGATTATCTGTTGTTAATTCCATATTTTGGTGACGTGGTGTACGCCTGAAGTGTGAAAAAAAAGAAGAATAAATTGAAATGGAGAATTGTATGAATGAAGTAAAACGTTATGAAGTTGAATTAGGTGGAAAGTCCCTTGTTATTGAACAAGGACTATTCGGTAAATTAGCTAATGGGGCAGTAACAGTTAGGCAGGGAGATACTGTTGTTTTAGTTACTGCGACTATGGGACAGGCACGTCCAGATATAGATTTTTTCCCGCTCACTGTAGATTATGAAGAGCGCCTTTACGCAGTAGGTAAAATACCCGGTGGTTTTCCACGACGCGAAGGTAGGCCTTCTACAGATGGAATACTTGCGATGCGCTTAACAGATCGTTGTTTAAGACCGCTTTTCCCGAAGGGATTTCGCGAAGAGGTTCAAATTGTTGCTACTACTCTTTCGGCAGATCATGAGCATCAGCCTGACACTTTAATAACTGTAGGTGCCAGTGCGGCACTTGCAATGAGCAATATTCCTTTTAATGGTCCTGTTAGTAGTGTACGTATAGGCCTAGTTGACGGAGAATATATTCCTAATCCAACCTTTTCTGAGTGTGCAGAAGGTGAGCTGGATATCATCGTGGCAGGAACCAAAGAAGCAGTGATGATGGTGGAAGCTGGTGCACGTGAAGTTTCTGAAAGTGTTGTGGTTGAGGCAATTGAAAAAGCGATGGAAGCTAATACTGCTATCAATAGCTTGATTGAAGAAATAGCCAGTGATATTGGTCGAGAGAAGAAGGAATTTACTTTACATACTGATAACGATGATTGCGTAGATGCAGTGCAAAGTGCATTGGCTGATCGGCTTGATGAAGTTGTTGCCACAGCAGCGAGTGAACGAAGTGATGAGAATCAACGCATACGAGCGGAGTTGACTGAGAAATTTGGTGAGCAGTTTGAAGCTAAAGAAATCAATGGGGCTTTATTTACTGTAATCAAGCGTGCAATGAGAGCGCGTATTCTTGCAGATGGTATTCGGGCTGATGGTCGTGAGACGACGGAAATTAGACCGTTAGATGTCCAAATTGGTGTCCTTCCTCGAACACATGGGACTGGACTTTTCACACGTGGTGAAACACAAGTTTTAACTATTGCAACCCTGGGCAGTATGAATATGGTGCAAAAATTGGATACTCTTTCTCCCGGCGAGACAAAAAGGTATATGCATCATTATAATTTCCCACCTTATTCTGTTGGAGAAGCGCGGCCAATGAGAGGTGCGGGTCGTCGTGAGATAGGCCATGGTGCACTTGCTGAACGTGCACTTATGCCTGTTATTCCACCTGACTCTGAATTTCCCTATGCCCTACGTCTAGTTAGTGAGGTGATGTCATCGAATGGTTCAACTTCGATGGCTAGTGTGTGCGGAAGCACTCTTGCCTTGATGGATGCAGGAGTACCTATTAAAGCGCCAGTCGCGGGCATAGCTATGGGTCTTATTATGGGTGATGACGGTAATTATGCCGTTCTCACTGATATTGCAGGTCAAGAAGACTTCATGGGAGATATGGACTTCAAAGTTGCAGGAACAAGTGAAGGAATTACTGCGTTGCAAATGGATATGAAAATAGGAGGTGTTTCTCGGGAACTTCTCGAAAGTGCTCTGCAGCAGGCACGTGAGGCGCGTGAAATAATCCTAGAGAAGATGGATGGTGTTATTTCGTCTCCTCGTGAGGTTGTAAATGAGTACGCTCCGAAAGTCCACATTGTGAATATTAAAGCAGACCAGATAGGTACGGTTATTGGCCCAGGTGGGCGTATGATTCGACGAATACAAGAAGAATCAGGTGGTGCAAATATCGATATTCAGGAGGATGGTGTCATTTTTGTTTCAGCTGTTGAGGCTGAAACTGCCGATAAGGCCATAAAAATGATTGAAGGTCTAACTAAGGAAGTTACTGCTGGGGAGTCATATACAGGAAAAGTTACGCGCTTTTTAAAGTTCGGTGCGTTTGTTGAGATTCTTCCAGGAAAAGAAGGCCTTGTTCACATTTCTGAATTTGGGGAGGGAGGGCATGATCGAATTGAAGATGCTGTATCAATTGGTGATGAGGTTACAGTTTATGTTACTGAAATTGACAATTTGGGACGCCTAAATCTTTCGACTAATCCTGATGCTAAGCCAAAGCCACGGCGTGAAAGTAGCGATCGTCGAGGCGGTGATGATCGTCGGGGTGGTGATGATCGTCGAGGCGGTAATGATCGTCGAGGCGGTAATGACCGTCGAGGCAGTTATGATCGTCGAGGCAGTGATGATCGTCGAGGCAGTGATGATCGTCGAGGCAGTAGTGATCGTCGAGGCAGTGATGATCGTCGAGGCAGTGATGATCGTCGAGGCAGTGATGATCGTCGAGGCAGTGATGATCGTCGAGGCAGTAGTGATCGTCGAGGCAGTGATGATCGTCGAGGCAGTAGTGATCGTCGAGGCAGTGATGATCGTCGAGGCAGTAATGATCGCCGGGGTGGGAATGATGAAGGCTCACGTCGCCCAGCTGGTGACATTGATGAGGGTCCACGTCGTCGAGATAGTGACTTTGATGAGGGTCCACGCCGTGGCGGTTTTAGTCGCGGTGGGGGTGGTGCTAGCCGAGGCGGTAGTAGCCGCGGTGGCTTTGATCGAGGTGGTAATCGTGGTGGTGGCAGCCGCGGTGGCTTTAGCCGAGGTGGTAGTAGTAGTAGTAGTAGTAGTAGTAGTGGAGGTGCTAGCCGTGGCTGGACTCGTCGTCATACCGACGATGGGAATGACGGCCCTAGCTTACCTAAGCGTGGCCTTGGGAGTAGTGGTGATTATGAGAGCGATGAGTAGGTGCGTTGTAGGTGCGCCTATATGAATACGAAGCAAAGCAACTCTTATGTGCTGAAGGACTGTCTGTTCCTACTGGAATAGTAGTCAAGAGTATTACAGATGCTGTAGAAAAATCTAAAAAATTACAGGGCCAGTTTGTAATTAAGTCTCAGGTTTTAACCGGGAATAGGATGAAGGCTGGGGGTGTTGTATTTGCGGATACTCCATCAGGCATACCTGATGCTACGGAAGAACTGCTATCGCGAACGATCAATGGATTTAAAACTGATGGTGTCCTTATTGAGGAAACGATTCAGTTTGAACGCCAAATTTTTATAGGGATTACTTGGAATACTTTTGCCCGCTTGCCTGTGGCTATAGTTTCGCTACAGGGCGGTGTTGATGTTGAAGATTTAGGAAACGATTCTGTTGAGAGTGTACATTTGTCAACTCTTAACGAAGTTCAAGATGCATCTTTTAGAGACCTTTTGAGGAGTACTGGTTTTATTGGAGATGACTTAGGTAATTTAGTAAAAATTTTTTCAGTGCTGTGGAATCTTTTTCAGAAAACACAGGCAAATCTCATAGAAATTAACCCACTTGTTCAAACTGCGAACGGTAGATGGATTATTTTAGATGTGCATATTGAGCTAGATGATGATGCATTACCCTTTGTTAAGGGTTATCTAATGGATATGGATATTGTTCCGTTACCTAGACCAGTTCGACAGCCTTCTTTATTGGAGATTCAGGCTGCCATTATTGATCGCAGTGATCATCGAGGTGTTGCTGGACGTGTTGTTGAATTTAATGGAGAGCTAGGACTTCTAATAGGTGGCGGCGGCGCTAGCCTTACTATTTTTGATTCTATTCGTTCGCATGGCGGAAAACCTGCAAATTATAGTGAAATTGGTGGTAACCCGAGTGTTAGTAAAGTTGCTGAATTAACAGCTCTTTTACTTAAGCAACCATCAATCCGGAAAATCGCGGTTATTATGAATGTTGTGAATAATACGCGTGCCGACCTTATAGCACGTGGCGTTATTTTAGGTTGCCTACAGGTTGATCGCATTCCTTCAGAAGTAATTAATGTATTTAGAGTTCCTGGTTCTTGGGAAGATGAAAGTTTCCAGATTCTTCAGCATTATGGTATTGAGCCAAGTGACCGAACTGTAAGCCTTGACGCAGCTGCGATGCGTGCAGTTAAGGGAACTAATTAAAGATAAAGTGTTAAAGTTTTGGTAAAAATTCTTGTAATTCGAAATCAGAAATATGTTTTTGGTAACGATCCCATTCATTCCGCTTATTTGCTAGAAGACTCTCTAGAACATGTGTACCTAACGTATCCCTAACAATTGAAGAGCTTTCTGCTGCATCGATAGCCTCAGAAAGGTTTTCTGGTAGTGTACCTATTCCGCGTTTATCACGTTCTCCTTTAGTCATTTCAAAAACATTTTCCTCAACAGGATTGGGCACTTGACGCTCTTGTTCGATGCCATCTAATCCTGCAGCGAGCATTACAGCAAAAGCGAAATATGGGTTACATGCAGGGTCAGGTGAACGATATTCGATTCGTGTATGGGTCTCATCAGCACTTGCATATTCTGGAATCCGTATTAAGTCGCTTCTATTACGACGTGCCCAACTAATATAAACAGGAGCCTCAAAGCCAGCTTGAAGACGCTTGTAACTATTGAGCCATTGATTAGTTATAAGCGTAATACCGGGAGAGTGGTAAAGTAACCCAGCAACGTAAGAGCGTCCCAAGGCACTAAGATGATAAGGATCTGTTTTATTGTAAAAGGCGTTGTTTTCCCCTTCAAATAACGACTGATGAACATGCATCCCACTGCCATTTTCATGCTCAAGAGGTTTAGGCATGAAGGAAGCATATACGCCATTAGCTGCCGCTATTTCTTTCACTACTAGGCGATATGTCATAGCGTTGTCAGCCATCGTTAGGGCATCCGTATAGCGCAAAACTATTTCATGTTGACTTGGCGCAACCTCATGGTGGCTGGATTCAACTTCTATTCCCATTTCCGAAAGTGCTAAGACAGTATCTCTACGTAAATCTGTTCCTGCATCACCCATCTGGTCAAAATAACTTGCTTGATCTAGTGGTTGAGCAGTCTTGTTATCCTTAAAGTAGAAATATTCCATTTCGGGACTTACATAAAATGTGTATCCAAGGGAACGCACTCTTTCCAATTGATTTCGCAATATTCGCCTGGGATCTCCTTCGAAAGGCTGACCATTAGGATGATAGATATCACAAAACATGCGAGCTACACCTTGTTCACGTGGCCGCCATGGAACTAATTGAAATGTTGTAGGATCTGGAACTGCAACCATGTCTGATTCATCAATACGTGCAAAGCCTTCGATGCTTGAGCCATCAAACCCAACACCTTCTTCAACTGCTTTTTCAACTTCCTCAACAGTAATTTGTAGGCTTTTTAATGCTCCCAAAATATCTGTGAACCATAGTCTGATGAATTTGACATCATTGTCTCGACAAGCCGACAGAATATAACTAGCAGATTCACTACTCATTGAAGACTCCTATCTGAGTCTAGAATTATAATCGATTTTGATTTGATAAGTTTCGATTTTGTGATGTTTCTCTTAGTTTTGGGATTGCTGTTTAGTTTTCCAATCTTGAAAAAAGGGATTGTTGGCTTTTTCAGCAGCTATGGTTGTTTCTGACATATGTCCCGGTAGCACTACGGTTTCATCAGGTAATTTTGTAAGTAATATTTCTATACTGCGCATTTCTTCTTCATAATTTCCCCCAGGTAAATCTGTTCTTCCTATGGAACCTTTAAATAATGTATCCCCGCTAAAAAGTAAACCTTCTGTGTAGTAACTCATGCTTCCTGGTGTATGACCAGGAGTTGCTATCGCCTTGAGGCGTAAGCCATCTACCTCGACTATATCATCTGATTTGACGTAATAATTTGGATCAGGTGGTCCTTCAGGAATATCTAAGTTTAATTTTTGTACTGTATCCATCCATCCTGTTTGCAACAATTGTAGGTCTGCTTCATGCAAGAGAAATTGTGCATTGCTTGCCCTTTGGACTCCTCTTACACCAAGAATATGATCTACATGCGCATGAGAGTTTGCAATAATTTTGATTTTTACTCCCATCTCTTTTGCTAGTGCTAGCACCTCATCTGGCTGATCCCCCGGGTCTATACAGATAGCCTCCCCTGTTCGACGATTTCCGACAATCCAACAATTTTCAGCAAAGACACCTACTACGATGCCTTTAACCATAATCTCATTAATTACTTCCATAGCTGTTCCATTTATGGGTAATTGTATAGCTTGTAGCCAAGTGTAGCGATTTAATCACTACTAAAAGGTAACTTTTGTGAGTCATTAACTCGACGACCTTGGCTTTGATGGACTTTTGCTATTTCATCTGGTTCTGTTTCTTTAACGGTTGTGGTTTTGTTACCGCGTACCATTGAAACAGTTCCTGTCCGCGTTAATTCTCGAATCCCATATGGTTTACATAGATCAATAAGAGCATCAATTTTTTCTTGATCGCCTATAGTTTGAAGTATGAGGGAACCTGTCGATATATCGACTACGTTGGCTCTAAATAAGTTAGCAATTTCTAGAACTTCATGTCGACTTTCGCTATCACAACGAACTTTTAACAACACTAATTCGCGAGAAACCATAGCTTCATCTGTTAAATCACTGACCTTCACTACATCGATTAATTTATAAAGCTGTTTTACTACTTGTTCAACTGGTGCACTCGCACCATCCACAACAAGTGTAATGCGACTTAAACCTTCAACTTCACTATGTCCGACTGCAAGGGATTCAATATTAAATCCACGACGTCTAAACAACCCAGCTACTCTTTGGAGTACCCCGGGTTTGTCCTCTACGATGGCTACTACTATATGTGAGGCAGCGGAATACCCATTCGAACTCATCGAATTAACTCTTTCTCTGGGATTTCCAAAGTTTCTCTTAACGATGCTCCTGCTGGGACCATTGGCCACACGTTCTCCTCTTGATCTACATGGAAATCTATTAGAACAGGACCGTCGAATTCACGGGCTTCAGAAATTGCGGGTATGACATCAGCTTTAGTTTCGACCCTTATCGCTTTAATTCCGTAAGCTTCAGCTATTTTGCAGAAATCTGGTTGTGTAATAGCGACCGAAACAAAGTTTTCATCATAGAAGAGTTCTTGCCATTGCCGAACCATTCCAAGATATGCGTTATTTATGATTGCAATTTTTACTGGGACTCTTTCATCAACACATACTGCCAATTCTTGCAGTGTCATTTGAAATCCACCATCCCCGCAAATAGCCCAAACTTCTGATTCAGGATTTGCAATTTGTGCTCCTATAGCAGCAGGTAGTTCAAAGCCCATTGTTCCCAGTCCTCCCGATGAAATTAATTGTCTCGGGTCATTAAAGAAATAATGTTGGCCTGCCCACATTTGATGTTGTCCAACACCAGTTGCAATTGTTGCTTTGCCATCAGTTTCTTCGTAGAGGGAACGAATAATGAATTGTGGAATTAGCCTACGCGTTTCCCGAACTTCAAGACTTGGGTGTTCTTCAGCCATTTTATCAATCCAAGATAACCAAGTTTTATTATCACCTGTTGGGATTTGGTTTGTGATTTCTGGAAGTACATGTTTGACATCACCAACTACAGGGATAGCTGTAGGTAGATTTTTTCCTATTTCTGCAGGGTCGATGTCGATATGTATAATCGTCGCATCTGGGTTAAAATCTGAAAATCTTCCCATCGCTCGATCGTCAAAACGCATTCCAATTCCGATGATGACATCTGCTTCGTCTGCAGCCATATTGGCATGATACATGCCATGCATACCTAGCCATCCATAACTAAGTTGATGAGTTTCTGGGAACCCACCAATCCCAAGAAATGTTGTGATAACAGGGATATTAGCTTTTTCAGCTAGCTCTACAAGTTCTGTCTGGGAATTTCCCCATTTGATTCCATGCCCGGAAATAATCAAAGGTTTTTTTGATTCACTAATTGCTTCAGCTGCACGTCGAATCATTCCACTATGTCCCTTTGTATTTGGTTTATAGCCGCGCAGATTTATTTCTTCCGGCCAAATAAAATCGATTTCCTCTTGCAAAACATCTTTAGGAATATCAATGTGTACTGGTCCGGGACGACCAGTACTTGCGATATGAAATGCTTCTCTTACCGTCATGGCAATATCTTCAGCTTGCATAACTAGATAGTTATGCTTGGTAATAGGTTGAGTTATTCCTGTGGAATCTGCCTCTTGGAAACCATCTTTACCCAACAATGTACGGGCAACATTTCCTGTAATTGCAACAATAGGTGTTGAATCGAGAAAAGAAGTTGCTATGCCAGTTACAAGATTTGTTGCCCCGGGGCCACTTGTAGCTAAACAAACTCCTACTTGACCCGTTGCTCGTGCATATCCATCGGCCATATGTGCAGCAGATTGTTCATGTCGTACTAGCACATGGCGGATTTCGGGAAATTCTGGCATCACGTCGTACAATGGAAGAACTGCTCCTCCTGGATACCCGAAGAGTGTAGTTGTACCCTCTCGCCTGAGACATTCAAGCAAGATTTGGGATCCGTTCATTTGAACCATAGGAGACCTACCAAGCTCTTGATTTTTTCTATCCCTATCCTGGTTAGGATGGTTTAGTGCCTGGCATACTTTTCAGTTATGCCGGTTCAAATAGGGGGTTTCCCTAACTTGAACTTGCGCAAAAAAGGAGTGGTCGATAAACCACAATCCTTACGAGCCTTCAATTACTATCAGGGCTTATATGTTAGTGCGCAACAAAAAATTTGTTTTTATAATCCAACGAGTTCTCTGGCACCATTCAAAATTTTGGTGATTTTTTCCTTATCTCTGAGTTCGGTATAAATCCTAAGTAACGGCTCTGTACCAGAAATACGAAATAATAACCAGCCATCGTTGAGTAAAAATCTCCAACCATCTGTAGTATCTACTCCCAAGATTGGTTCACCCGCTATTTCCTTTTGTCGCATTGTCTCGAGGTTTTTGTGGATCTGTGGCCGTAATTCCTCTGTAATTTCAATGTCTATGCGTTCATAAAAATGTGGCCCCACAGCGGAATGAATATCTGTCAATAATTCATATGGCCCTTTACCCGTTGTGGCGATTGCTTCAATAAGATAGAGCGCTGACAGAATTCCATCACGTTCTGGTATATGCCCCCGGAATCCATATCCGCCACTTTCTTCTCCTCCGATTAAAGCATTATGCTGCATCATTATTGGTCCGATGTACTTAAATCCGACAGGAGTTTCATAACATGGTGAGCCATATTGCTCAGCCAGAAGTTTTACCATTGCGGTGGTAGTGATTGATTTTACAATGGCACCGCTTAATTTCTTTTCTGCTAACAAATAATTTACGAGTATTGCAAACGTTCCTAATGAGTCAATAAATCCACTTTTAGGGTCGGTGATTCCTAATCTATCAGCATCACCATCATTTGCCACTCCTAAAGAGTATTGTTTTGCTTGGGTAAGTGTGATTAATTCTTGAAGGTTTCCTGCTATCGGTTCAGGTGCATGTATTCCGGGGAATCGTGGATTAGCTTCCGTATGAATTTCATCGATTACTAGTGATTTACCATCCAGAATTTCTTTTAACAAACCACTTCCAGTTCCATACATAGAATCAACGGCTATTCGAAGACCTGAGGACTGTATTTTGGGGATGTCTACTTGCTGTTTAAGTGCTTCTAAATATCCTCTGATCGGATCGAATTTTTTGATTAAGTCAGACTGTGCTGGCGCTATTTTTATACTTGTTGGGTTTTGCAGGATGGCATTTGCACGAGCTTCTATGTTTTCGACGACTTCGGGACTTGCACTACCTCCAAAATGTGATTTTATTTTGATTCCATTCCATTGATAAGGGTTGTGACTGCTTGTTATGATTACCGCGCCAGCTGCTTTTTGTTCAACTACTCTGAAGCTAAATGCAGGGGTAGGTGCTGGGCGATTTGTAATTTCTACAGTTAGCCCATTTCCAGCCAATATGCGGGAGACGGTTGTTGCAAATTCATCGGATTCAAATCTTGTATCATGTCCGATTACTATGTGTGCTGCGGTACCATGCGACGATAAAAAGTATTCGGCGATTGCTTGAGCACAAGCTCGAACATTTTCAAAGGTGAAGTCCTCACCGATAATGGCTCTCCATCCATCAGTGCCAAATTTTATTTTTTTAGCCATCTACATCATCATAGCGTTCTCCAGGCGATAAATGCGTCCCGGGCTTCAGATGTTTTTTTGGTGGTACTATTGATCCACTGGCTAGTACGGAACCCTCTATTAGGGCTCCTTCGCCTATCATCACTCCGTTTGCAATGATGGAATCCCTAATTTTCGTATCTTTTTGAATATGTACATCCTCCCAAAGTACCGAGTCTAAAATTTCTACGTTTGGCTTAATTAGAGAATTCTTTCCAATACAAGTGCCTTGTATAAAGACATCTTTGAATTGAACATTGCCTGCAATAATATTGCCACCTTCCCGTTTTGCAATTTTCTGATTTATTTCTAAATAATGATTAGGTGTTCCAATATCTGCCCATAATCCATCGAATTGATAACCCAGAATGGGTTGATTCCGAGCCACGAGGGAAGGAAACAAAGTTTCTTCAACACGTACCTTTCCATCGGGTATTTCTTCAACGAGCTTTTCTTCAAAAATCCAAACTCCTGCATTCACCAAGTTACTTTGTGCAGTTCCCGGAGGTGGTTTTTCGACAAATCCAATTATTTGGGATGTGGAATCTGTAACTGCAACACCGTATGCTGAAGGATTTTTAACTTTACATAATGCTAAAGTAAGACTGGCTTTCCGTTTATGATGTTCATCGATTGCTTTACTTAAATCAAAGTCGACAAAAATATCTCCATTAAGTACCAAAAAACGATTTTTTAGTGAGGCTTGTTGGACTGCATTTTTAATTGCACCGCCCGATTCTAATCGTTCTCGCTCGACTACATGATTGATTTCTAGATTGCCATAGCTGCCATGAGGATATTTTTGACTTAGCGCCTCGTTGTTTTGGCCAATAGCTAGAATAACTCTTTTAATACCATGATGGGAGAGCCAATCAAATAACCATTCTATTGCGGGTTTATTTGCCACTGGAACTAAGCTTTTGTGCCTTGTGATTGTTAAGGGGCGTAAACGTACACCTTGGCCACCGACTAAAATGATTGCATCCATAATTAGGTGATATGAGCTAACTTAGTATGCTGTGCCAAAGAGTCTGCTTTGCTTGTATTTTCCCAGGGCAAGTTCAGCTCAGCCCTTCCGAAATGTCCATATGCTGCAATATTTTCATAGATTGGCTGAGTGAGATCTAAGTCGCGGATAATTGCTGCAGGTCTTAAATCAAATTCTTTTTTGACAGCAGCAAGTATAGATTCCTTTGAGACACGACCTGTTCCAAATAATTCGACGTTTGTTGCCATTGGCTCAGCAACACCAATTGCATAGGATACCGTGAATTCACACCGTTTCGCTAAACCTGCCGCAACTATTGTTTTTGCGACCCATCGAGCCGCATATGAAGCTGATCTGTCTACCTTGGAAGGATCTTTTCCGCTAAAGGCACCTCCACCATGACGTGCGACACCACCATATGTATCTACTATTATCTTTCGACCTGTAAGTCCAGTGTCACCTTGGGGACCGCCTATAACAAATCTTCCTGACGGATTTATAAATACTTTGGTGTGACGATTATAAATTCCATTATTTAAAATTGGCTCGATTACTTTTGTCTGGACATCCTTTTGTATTGTTTGTAGATCGGTGGCTTCTGTATGCTGCGTTGAAATTACGACTGACTCTAGTTGAATCGGTTCCCAATCATCGTTATAAGAGATAGTGACCTGGGATTTTCCATCAGGTAGCAGCCAGGGCACTGATTGGTTTTTGCGTAATGTTGCAAGGCATTTTGCTAGTTGATGTGCAAGAGAAATTGTCAAGGGCATTAGCTCAGTGGTTTCATCACAGGCAAAGCCAATCATCATGCCCTGATCACCTGCTCCCATTTCTGCTTCAGCATCATTTGTTTCACCTGTGCGTAGTTCAAGAGAGTTTGATATCCCTGCAGAAATATCTGCAGATTGTTTATTGAGATGAACCAAAATTTCGCAATTGTTGATATTAAATCCGGAAGTATCCGTGTCATATCCTATGCGTTTTGTTGTTGATCTGATGATTTTTTGTACATCAATATTTGCATGGGAAGTAATTTCACCAGTTACAACTATCAAATCTGATGCAATCATGGTTTCGCAAGCAACCCTAGCAGTTGGATCTTCCTTGAGGTATGCGTCGAGGATTGCGTCGGAAATTTGGTCACATACCTTGTCAGGGTGTCCTTCTGTAACACTTTCGGAGGTAATGAAGTGGGGCATATTAGGTTCCCCCTTCCCAGCTCACGAGATATTTCTTCTGTACATTTGTCAGCTCATCTATAGTAATTCCCATTGCTTGAAGTTTCATATGTGCTATTTGACGATCTATTTCTTGCGGGAGTGTGTGCACTGTTTTTTCGAGTTTCCCTTCATTTTTAAGTAGCCATTCTATACCAAGGGCCTGGTTAGCAAATGACATATCCATTACAGAAGCTGGATGTCCCTCTGCTGCAGCTAAATTAACCAATCTTCCTTCACTTAATAAGTATATTTTACGCCCATCATCGAGATTATATTGATCAACCGATCCTCGTATTCGACGTTTTCCTTCGCTGATTTTTTCTAGGTTCTTTACATCGATTTCATTATCAAAATGTCCGCTATTGGCGAGGATAGCCCCATCCTTAATTATTTTAAAAATTTTCGGACCAATCACATCTCGGTTTCCTGTAGCTGTAATAAATATATCACCAGTTTTTGCAGCCTCTTCCATGGATAGAACCTCGAAGCCATCCATTGTTGCCTCGAGTGCTCTTAAAGGTTCTATTTCAGTGACTATTACTTTTCCACCATGCCCTCGTGTCCTTGAGGCCAACCCACGCCCACACCATCCATATCCTGCAATAACTACTGTTTTTCCTGCTATCAAGACGTTAGTAGCTCGAATTATCCCATCGAGAGTTGATTGCCCTGTTCCATATCGATTATCAAATAAATGTTTGGTGTTTGATTCATTTACCGCTGCGATTGGGTACTCTAATGCATTCTCATTTGCCATAGCTTGTAATCGGATAACCCCAGTCGTCGTTTCTTCTGTGCCTCCAAGAATTTGGGGGAGGAGGTCTCGTCTTTCACGATGTATAGTTGCAACTAAATCTGCACCATCATCCATCGTAATTTGAGGTTGATGGTCGACTGTTTCCTGAATATGTTTGTAATAGGTTTCGTTGTCTTCATTATTGCGAGCGAAAACTGATATGCCACGATTCTTTGCTAAGGCAGCAGCTACATCATCTTGAGTTGAGAGAGGATTACTGGCACAGAGGCGTATTTCAGCACCTCCGTCTCGCAATGTTGAAATGAGGTTTGCAGTTTCGGTAGTCACGTGCAGACATGCCCCAATACGTATTCCCAAAAGAGGTTTTTCCCGTACAAATCGCTCACGTATTTGTCTCAAAACAGGCATTTCTCTTTCAGCCCAGGCAATCCGTTGTTCACCTATTTCGGCAAGTTCGAGATTGTTGATATCAGATTGTGAGATTTCAGTCATAGTGGTTTACCTGTTCGATGTATTAGTTTTTTATGTAATTAATAATTTTTGATTTGAAACGTAGACCGAAGGATCTCAGATTTATACCAAAGTGTTGCCGTGCATTGCTTTCAATAAAAGTGTCTCCCTCACGATAGCCAAGATGTTTGTATGCCGCTAGGGCTGGTGTGTTTTTAGGGTCTACTGTTAGTACAACTTTTGTACAAAATTTTAACAATTCTTTCGTTGTAGCACTAGTAGCAGCGGTGGCTTGTCCTAGTCCACGGTACTGTGGAAGAGTGTAAACATTACCCACGACAGCAATTTGTTCCTGCTTGGAAGTGATATGTGTTCCAGCAATCGCTGTTAAATTACCGTTAGTTATTACGCCATGATAAAACCCATCATCGATGTGTGTAGATTGATAGTATGTTGGACGTCCCTCAGAGCCATACAGTTGATTGATTTGGTGAACATTTAGACCTTTAAGTTTTTTGGTTTTAGTTCCATGATCAGGTTTAAATCCATCTCTATCAACTGTTAGGCGTAACATTGGTCGTTTATTAGAAAGATGATGGGTTTTTTCAATTGCGGAGAGATGCTTTAGTTGACAGCTTATATATGTGATAGGTGCCCCAGGATAGCTGCTTAATATTTTGGCGATTGCAGTTGGATCTCCCAAGACTATTGTTGCATCTCCCAATCCTCCCTTGCTATGCATAACCATGCCACTGTTACCATCTGCCTTGTTTAGCAGCTGAAACCATCGTGTTTGATTAAAAAACTGAGGTTCCAACTGACCCAGTGCATATGCTGAATAGTCTCGTTCCTTATTTAGTAATTCACGAATTTGATCACGGTTTTGAAGCTCACAGATCTGATCGTTCTTGTTTTGAGTACTTAGCGAAGCCCATCTCAGTTCATGCTCAGCCACTATGAATTTCCTCAAGATGAGTCATTTTTATTAATAATTGATAGCGTTCTTCAATTTCACTACGAGTCAGTGTAATTAGGCGTTGCGGACCAAAATCTTCACATACAAAGGATGCAGTTGCTGTCCCGTACAAAATTGCTCTACGAACTGATGCTTTTGTTACTATGCCTTCTTCAGCTAAGGAGCCAAGAAAACCTCCAGCAAAAGTGTCACCGGCTCCAGTTGGATCAATGACCTGACTAATAGGGAATGCTGTTGTTGCAAAATAGTCATCGGTTGTCAGTGTAATTGAGCCGTATTCACCTAGCTTGATGATTGTGCCTTTTATGCCTGATCCTAACAAGGATTGACCTGCTTCAGAAATACTAGATTTTTTAGTAAGTTGTTTTGCTTCCTCACTGTTTATACATGCGAACGTTGCTTTTTGCATGGCTGTCATGACACTTTCGGGTGCTGTATCTAGGAAGTATGCAATTGTATCTATAACAGTAGCCTTTGCAGTGCGTACATTTTTAATAAGCTGTTGTTGTTGGATAGGATCAGCAGCAGCCGCGAACAAGAATTCACTATTTTCCCACTGACGAGGTAGTTTGGGTTGCCATGAAGCGTTAACCCCCAATTCAGTTTTTAGAGTTTTTCTTGCATTCATGTCATTTTTATAGCGACAACTCCAGCGACTCGTGTGTCCTCCTTGGATTTGTTCTAATCCAGTCAGGTCAATTTTTTTCTTTTCTAGAAGGCGTAGCATCTCAATAGGAAAATCGTCTCCTATTGCTGCAAGTAAGCGGACATTTGAAAAGATTGCTCCTGAGAGAGCGGCACATGTTGCTGATCCACCTAGTGAATTGGTTACTTTCCCATGTGGGGTTTCAATATCATCTAAAGCAACCCAACCAGAAACTAAAATTGTCACTTCAATTGTTTCCTAGTTGATTTTGTAACAGGGGCTGCAATCTTTTTTTAGTTTCTTGATCCAATGATTTCATACTAGTAATAAGTGCATTGTCTAGTGAATTTTTACAACCACAGTTATATTGTTTATCGAGTACTTCTACAAGAGCCATTATAACTTTTTGACTTTTTTTAACATTAGATTGCAGTACGGAAATAATAGTACTTGCGTCAACCGGATGCTTTCCTTCTTGCCAGCTGTCGTAGTCAGTTACCATCGCGAGCATTCCATAGCAGATCCCTGCTTCTCTTGCTAATTTTGCTTCTGGTAAACCAGTCATACCTACTAAACTTGCGCCCCAACTTTGATAAAGTCGACTTTCGGCAATTGTGCCGAAAGAGGGACCTTCAATACAAATATATGTACCATCGTTATGGGAGCTTTCTTTTGTTGTTGCAATGGCTGCAATTATATCTTTTCGTAAGGTATTACAGAAAGGTTCAGCCATGCTTACATGTGCTACAACCCCATTTCCAAAAAATGTAGAAGTTCTTTGCCCTGTTGTTCGATCGATAAGTTGATTTGGCACTATTAGATCATTGGGCTTGTAGTTCTCCCGGAGTGAACCAACTGCAGATACTGCAAGTATTCTTTCTACACCAAGGGATTTTAGTGCCCATATGTTAGCCAGTTGTGGTATTTCTGATGGCAGAATCTGGTGTTTTTTCCCGTGGCGTGCGAGGAAGATTATTTTTCGATTTAGTAGGTTTCCCGAAATAATTAAGTCGCTAGGTAGCCCGTAAGGTGTTTTAATTTGCAATTCTTGTACATTTTCTATCCCAGGCATGTCATAGAATCCAGATCCACCGATGATAGCTAAGTGGATAGGTGTAGATGGGTTTTTAGATTCATTCATTCTCTGTTTCTCTAAACATATCATGTTCAAAAATAACTTTTGCAATTGATTGTTGATAGGGGGCCTGAAGCACTCCTTGTTCCGTAATTATTGCTGAGATTAAATCTTTTGGTGTTACATCAAATGCTGGGTTGTACACGTCTATTTTTGCTGTTGTCCATCGTTCTGTTTGGAAACCTTCTACTTCTGAAGAATCACGATGTTCGATGGGAATGCGTTCTCCTGAAGTACAGTGCTTATCGATTGTGCTGGTGGGTGCTGCTATGTAGAAAGGGATGTTATGGCGTTTTGCTAAGACTGCTAAGCCATATGTACCAATTTTATTTGCAGTATCTCCATTATTTGCGATGCGGTCAGCACCAGTGATCACTGCGGAAATAAGGCCAGATGATATTAATGATGCAGAGGCATTGTCAGGTAGAAGTGTTGCGGGTACTCCCATTTGTGACAATTCCCATATTGTTAAACGTGCGCCTTGCAGGAGTGGTCGTGTTTCAGTTGCATAGCATCTTTCAATTTTTCCTGTTAGCCATGCTTTTTCAATAATTGCAAGTGCTGTGCCATGTGCCCCAGTGGCCAAGGGACCTGTATTGCAATGTGTCAATATATTCCCGGTGATGTGAGGGAGAGTTATACCAAATTTACTAATAGATAGGTCTATTTTCTTTTGGTCCTGTAGTTTTTCTTTTGCAAAATTCCAAAGAAATTGCGACCTTTTTTTAGAGGGGAGTAGGAGAGCAGAATTCAGAGATTCAGAGATTAGTAATCCTAGATTGTTAGCAGTTGGTCGACTTTTAGTTAGTCTGTTTGCAGCTCTTCTGAGTCTTTGCTTTGAGGGTCCGTACTCTTCGGATGCAATAGCTAATCCACAAGCACCTACAATACCTAACAAGGGAGCGCCACGTACCCGCAAGGTTTGAATCGCTTCTATAACTGAGCTCGTATCTGTTAGAAATATGTGATGTTTTTTATTTGGCAACAGGGTTTGATCAATTACTTTGATCCCTTGTCCTTCCAAAATTTTAATTGGTACAATTCTTTCTTTGGATGGCACGTTTCTTCTCACAAAATTTGGTTTGCAAATAATTCCATAGATTCATAAGTTAAAATTGGATCAATCCCTGGAAGTATTGCCCACCAGTAAAGATGACTTACGTCATGTTCTCTGTTTAGCTTTTCAACAATGATATCTGGGAAAAGGTTTTGTATTTCATCAGCATTTTTAAAATTAGGATGGCGAGGTTGTCCTGCCGCTGCAAACCATTGTGCATAGTGAGTTCTTTGACAGAAAACAGTGTGCTCAATTGTGTTCCAAGATCTATCAGGCTCTTTTGAGATGGGATTACGGAAGGCATCCCAAAGTCCGAATGAAACCTCTTTTCCTTCTAAAATTTTTGACATACTAACTCCTAATAATTAACAAGGCTCGTGACAGTGTATTTTTTAAGGTAATCTCGTCCTTTCAGATCATTTAGTTCAATAACAAAACCAACTCCTACCAACGTACCACCTAACTTTTCGATAAGTTGTGCTGCAGCTAGTGCTGTTCCACCTGTAGCGAGTAGATCGTCTACCAAGTATGTGCGAGTCCCTTGTTCTAAGGCATCAGTGTGAATATCTAATTGTCCTGTTCCGTACTCAAGTGAATATTCCTTTGAGAAGACTGCTTTTGGGAGTTTGCCTTTTTTACGAATTGGTACAAATGGAATTCCCAAGGTATGAGCGATCGTTGTCCCAAATAGAAAGCCACGTGATTCTATACCTACGATTAACTCAGCATTGTTTTGAGCTGCGTGGTTACTTAATTCAGTAATTACACACTTGAAGGCATTAGGGTTTTTAAGTAAAGGTGTGATATCTCTAAATACGATACCCTCAGTTGGGAAATTGGGAATGTTTTCAATGTATGACTTAAGGTTCATTTTGTGATTTTACGTGTTATTACTTGCATTGGCTTCTGGTTCATGCCATCGTCTCAAAATAAAGTTTAGATGAGGTTGTCATGACTGATAACAACAATGCCGCAAAGACACCTGAAGATTTTTCATGGTCTGATCCCGAAATTCAAGATTGTCCCTATGAATACTATGAAACACTTCGTGATGAGGCTCCTGTCTATCTCGATCCGGAAACTGGAACATATGTTATTTCCCGATTTGAGGATTTAAGAGCTGTGTTGCTTGACACCGAAAACTTTGGGAACGCGCGAGAAGCAAATTCATCTCGTGATGTGTATCAGCCTACAGAACAACAACTCCGTATGCAGAACCTATTTGAAGAGAAAGGATGGGCTCCTGCTGCGACTCTTGCTGGTCGAGATGATCCGAATCATCGGCAAATGCGGAATATGTTTGACCAAGCTTTCCGTCCCGGAAAGATCAAGAATTTAGATCCGTATGTTGAAGAAGTTGCCTTTCGTCTATTTGATGATTTTGCAGAAGAAGGAAAATGTGATTGGGTACAGCAGTTTGCTGTTCCGTTACCTCTCATTGTTATTGGGCGCCAGATGGGGGCACGTGAAGAGGATATTTGGCGTATTAAGGATTGGACAGATGCATGGGTGCGTAGGTTTGGAATGATGCAGTCCCCAGAGGAGGAGGAGGAGTGTGTTTTGCTGCAAATAGAAGCACAACATTATTTCCAGCCTATTTTCGAGAGATTGCGTAAAGAGCCCGATGACACATTGCTTTCGGACTTGGTAAACACTGAGATTCCTGAATGGGGTCGTAAGCTTACTGACAATGAATTACATGCGGAGACGATGTCAGACACATTTGTAGGTGGTTCTGAAACCTCTACAAATGCTATTGCTGAAGGCGCCAAACTCTTAATCGAAAACCCTCAGGTTTGGGAGCAATTAAATTCGGATCCTGACAAATATTTGCGTGTGTTTGTAGAAGAAGTTCTTCGCTTGGAATCACCTGTACAGATGCTTTCTCGTGTGGCAAAAAAGGATGTGACATTGCATGGTGTAAAAATTCCGGCTGGTGCAGCGATTGGCACTAGATATGCTGCTGCTAATCGTGATGAGCGGAGATTCGAATGCCCTGCTGAGGTTGACTTGGATCGAAAAAACCCCATGGCGCATCTTACGTTTGGTGCGGGTATTCATCACTGTTTGGGTGCCCCACTTGCAAGGAGAGAGCTTCATTATGCATTTAAGGTTCTAACGGATCGGGTAGAAAAAATGTGGTTTATCGAAGGGGAAAATGACTTCAAACATCACCCGCACTTCTTTTTACGAGCACTCAAAGAACTCAATATTGGCTTTAAGCTAAAGTAGCAAGTGTTGGCCTAATGAGAAAAATAATTTCTGGTTGCATTTTGGGAAATTTAGGATGAGCAATTGCTCTTAGATATTTAGATTTTTACTAAAACTCGACCAACTTGACGACCAGTAATTATTAAATCTATTTCGTCTTCTAAATTTTCTAAACCCACTTCCTTTACAAGGTCATTTAGAGAAAGAGACCAATCTGATGCAAAGTGCTTCCAGATATCCTCTCTTTGCTCCACTGGTATTGTTACGGACTCTATGCCTAAAAGTGCTATTCCGCGAAGAATAAAAGGAAATACTGAAGATTCAAATTGTGCTCCTCCTACTAAACCACTGCAAGCAACAGCGCCAGTTGGATTTATCGCTGCTAGCATTGTCGGCAGGATTTCTCCCCCTACCATATCAACCCCAATATCCCAGGTACCTTTCCCGAGAGGCTTGCGTACATTTTTTTGGAAGTTTTCTCTCGACAGGATTTCTTTAGCACCTAAGGATTTTAAAAATTCATGTTGGGAATCTTTACCACTAATTGCAGTAACGCTTGAGCCTAAATGAGCAAGAAGCTTGACTGCTACAGAGCCAACTCCTCCAGTGGAGCCGCTCACAATTGATTTCGTATTTGTAACACCTCTAAAAGAGTCCAAGGCTTTAATTGAAAGACCTGCTGTCAGTCCTGCAGTTCCAAGAATCATAGAGTCTTTTGCAGACAAACCAGAAGGTAACTTAATAGCCCAAGCGGCTGGCACGCGGATGTATTCCCCGAATCCACCTGCTGTATTCACACCTAAATCAAACCCAGTGACTATAACCTCTTCACCTTCAGGAAAAATAGTTTCTTTAGACTCTACTACGGTTCCTACAGCATCGACGCCAGGCGTATGTGGATAATTCCTAGTTACCCCAGGAAATCCTCTTGCAGACATTGCATCTTTGTAATTTAAAGATGAATATTGCACTTTTATTAGAAGATCTCCTTCTGGGAGATCGGAGGTATTTTTCTCGACTATGCGAAGAGAATTTCCAGTATCTGTCTTTGAGGATTCGAGTGCTTTGTAGGTTTTTTGCATTTTTAAGTTATGAATCTGAAACTAGATCGAAGTTATGTGTTCGAGTATTTAAAATCCAATTCACACAAAACATTTTGTTCATCCTGTTTTATTGCCAAGGTCTTTAAGAGCTAGAATAGCACCTGTGCCAGCCAATCGTAAGACATTTTTAATTTCGACTAATCGTAAATCCTTATGATCTTCATCAGCTTCTATTTCAATCAATTCTAGATTTCCATTAGGATCTTCTTCAACAAATAGAATTAAACCAGCCTTTGAGAAGCTAGCATTGGATAGCGTTTGATTGGTGATAGTCCATCCAGTAGTACTCAGCTTTTCTACTGCATCAGATAACGTGACTTTGTTAATTATGTGGCTTGGGCGTTCACTTTCCGATCCGGATTTCCAAAAATCAATTAATAGCGTTTTTATGAATTTTCGATAGTTTGCCATTTTATTGATAACTGTAAGCTCTTGCCGCCCACTTAGCGAACTTCTACTACTCTATAACGTTGATTTGGTTGTGGCGCTATAGTGTATTTTTTCCCGTACCGAGCTTCAACAATATTGTTGCGTTGGGTGGCAGCAGTTCGGTCCGGCCATACTAGGTACTCCACCTCACATTCAGTTATGCGATGTTCTGTAGCTTGTATGTCTTTTACATCGCTCAAATCAGTATTAATTTGAAAGTAGGCAACTTCCCCTCGATATATCGTGTTATTAATGATATCAACAGCACTTGCGTAACTCTTCCCTACGAGTTCGCCTGATGATGAGTAGAATTTTGTGCGAGCTCGTATGAAGTAAAGACTTTCCAGTTTTCCACTGACATATTCTACTTTTCCAACTATTTCGAATTTTTGAGTATCCTGCTTTTGCGCACACTGGAAAGTAGCAGTTTTGAAAACGATATCGTACGGATTACTATCCTCGCATCGAAAAATACTTCCAGCGATAATGAGTCCGACTAGAGCAAAAATAGGGAGTAGTCCCTTCCAGCGATATCTCTTGATATAGCGTCCTGCTAAACGTCCAATTAAAATGGGTGCCTTAATAGCTCCATATATGCATAACTGTAATAGATATTTATAAATAGAAAGAAAGAAAAATATGGTTATCACCTAGTCGACAGAGTGCGTTCTTGGTGTAAACACTCTATACCTAGGTGCGTAACTGTAAACTTTTGATGGTTTTAGGCGTGAGGGGATAGCTATCCGTAGGTAAGATGGCTATCACGGAGTCTGTTTTTGCTGTTTGTGATGAAAAAATGGGTAACCAGTGAGAACTATCTATAAACAGGAGATGGTAGAAGCCCATCCCCTGTATCGCGAACATATAAACATGTCAAAATTCATCAAACAGCTATGTTCGCGTTAGATGACTCCGAGCGTTCGGTGTCATCTTCTTAAAGATTGAACTATGAATTCGTGTAGTGCAATAAATTTTTCCAGATTAGATATTTAAATACGTAACCACTTTAAGAGCGTACCTCCCAAATATGCTAAATAATTTAAAATGAGCAGGTGATAGTCAACGCTGAGTTAGCCCACTCTATATCAATATTGACACCAAAAAAGAGCTAGAGAAAGGGTACCCTCAAATCGCGGAAAAGTATTACGTTACTCGTACTACTACTACTACTACTGCTGCGACTAGTATGGGAATCCAGAACCAAAAAGGCATGCCAGCTTTATCTGGTAGGTATTTCTTCATATCCTTATCCTACTGTTAGATAAATTTCCATATCTAAGTGCTATTTAAACACCTAATTTTCGTAAAAAAGCTTGATTGTTGGGTTCACGGCCTAAAAAGTCCTTAACTAGAGTGTCTCCATCTACCGAACCACCACGCTCCAAAATAGTTTTTCGGTAAAACGCCCCAAGTTCTTTATTTAAGGGTCCTGCTTCAGCGAATCGTGTGTACATATCTTCACCAAAAACTTGGGACCAAAGGTATCCATAATATCCTGCATCATATCCAAATAAATGACCGAATCCAGATTGAAAGTGGGTTCCTTCTGGAAATGGAAAGCCAGTTATTTTATGTAATTCTCGTGCAGTTTTAGTACTATCACCATCGAATTCTTCTGAGTGATAGGTGAAGTCCAAATTTGCAAAGAAAAGTTGTCTTTGAGTCGTAACAGCTGAGCTTAATTGCCGAGCAGCAATCATTGCAGTTAGAAGATCTTCTGGGATTGACTCACCCGTTTCAAAGTGAAAGGCAAATTTTTTTAAAACATCTCGATTCCAGACCCAGTTTTCTAGCATTTGAGATGGTGCTTCAACAAAATCACGTTCAGTTCTGGTTCCACTAAAACGTAAATAACGAGATTTCGTTAAAGTTTGATGTAGGATATGCCCGAATTCATGAAATAGTGTGACAACCTCGCTATGTCGTAACAAAGATGGGGTTGAGTCTATTGGCTTTGTGAAATTTGCAACTATTGCACTAATTGGACGTTGGTATATTCCATTATCCAGCTCACGCCCGCTTCGCAAAGTAAATGCTGCTGCATGACCATATTTATTTGGTCTGGGAAAAAGGTCCATGTAGAAGCGCGCAAAAACCTCTTCACTCCCGGATTCCACAATATCGTAGGCAAGAACGTCTTTATGCCAACGTTTTGCATCAGGAGCTTCTATAAATTCCACGGCCAGTAGTTCTTGGCAGATCTCAAATAGGCCTGCTAAGCAAGTGTCCAATTGGAAATACTTAGCTACCTCGAATTCATTTATTGAATATTCAGATTCTAATAAACGATTGTGGTAATAACGCCAATCCCAAATATTCACCTCTTGGTCATTTCCAGCTTCTTGCTTTGAGACAGTCAGTAAATCCCGATCTACTTGTGCTTTTTTTTGAATCTTTTGCTCTAGGTCAGTCAGAAATGCCGCAACCTTTTCTGGTTTTTTAGCCATTCGAATTTCAAGTATGTATTCTGCCCAAGATTTATAACCCAAAAGTTTTGCGATTTTTTTCCGTACTGAAAGAGCCTCTTCAAGAACTAAAACGTTTGCGTCCCCTCCTTTGAGCTGATCTTTTAGAAAGAGTTCCTTTCGTGCTTTTTCTGACTTTGCGTTAGAAAGAAAAGGGTGCAATTCTGGATAATCGAGGGAGACTCGATAAAGTACTTTATTTCCCTGATGTTCTTTTTGTAATCCTGCGATGTATGTTTCAGGGAGGCCTTCAAGTTCGTCGTGTTCGATAAAAATAGCATCGTCGTATTCATTAATGTTTTGCTGAAAGGTTACGCCTAGCTCAATTAGCCGATCGAATAGTTCTCTAAGTTGCATACGCTTTTCTTCAGGTAAGTTGAAACCATTTCTCTGATAATCACTCAGGATATGGTTAATCAATCGTTGTTGTTCTGCATTTAGTGGCTCGTGATTGTTGGTATATTTTTGGATAACATCGAAAATATCTTCTCGGAAAGATAAATTAAGTAGATATTGTTCTAGCTTTGCTTCCCAGTCACGAGCTGTATTTCGAACATTTTCATTTTCTGCAACATAAGCCATAAAACCATATTGTCCAGCTGCTTGTCCTATGTGATCTTGTGCTGCCTCAAGTGCTTCGATGGTATTTACAAATGTTCGTTTGTTGGCCTGGACAGCAATGATTTTCGTGATTTCCTTATCACACTCCTGAATTGATTTAGCGCATGCTTCTTCGATATTCAGTACAGAGAGAGCATCGAAATCTGGTCCCCACGCGTTATTCATGTGTCCTCTATATTTTTGTTTATTTTGATTATCTCGTCAGCCAAGCAAACTTTTGTGGTTTTCGTTGAGCTTTGGGATCAATCATGATGTTAACGATCGTAGGCTCATCCATAGCTATTGCTTTGTCGAGGGTCGTTTTTAATTCTGAGGAGTCCGTGACATAGAATCCTTTCCCTCCAAAAGCCTCAATAATTTGTTCGTAATGTGCGTTGGGTGTGTATGCACCTGGTGGTATGCGATCTGGATCAAGTTTTGATGGTCCCCCGCCAATCCCATTGTTATTAACAATGATGAAGGTAATGGGGAGTTGATAGCGACAAGCGGTCTCTACTTCCATGGCACTAAAGCCAAATCCCGAGTCACCTTCTACTGCTACAACCTTTTTCTCGGGATGTACTATAGCAGCAGCGATTGCCTGTCCGAGGCCAACGCCCATTGTTCCGAAAGTGGCAGCGTCTAATCGATGTCTTGGGTAATAGTTTGGTAGTACGGTTCGGCCGATATCCATCGTGCTAGCACCTTCACTAGAGATGATTGCATCTCTAGGTAAAGCATCTCTAACAGCTCCAAGTACATGGTAGTAGTTCATTGGTGAAGAATCATCAGCTTCCATAGCTTGCACAGATTGGACATTTTCCTCGGCTTTTGCTTGAAGCTGTGTCCACCAGGTTGTTTCTTGAGGGTAAGACCATGGGGATTGTTCCAGTTCAGCATTAATTTGTCCCATGACTGCTTTTGCATCACCGACAAGACCGACTTCAGCGGGTACATTTGTTCCAATTTCTTCTGGTGAGATATCCAATTGAATAACTCGTACATTTTCGTTAAATCTTGGTGGTAATCCAAAATGCATGATCCAATTCAGGCGTGCACCTACAAGGAAAACTAGGTCTGTTTCTTGTAATGCAGTAGAACGTGCGGGTGCTATTGACAATGGGTGGTCATCTGGAATAACACCTTTACCCATGGGAGATGCTAAAAAGGGTAGTTGTGTTCGTTCAATAAAATCACGTACTTCTGTTTCAGCATGTGCATAGGCCGCCCCTTTTCCTACTATCACAAGTGGACGTTCTGCCGTTTTTAAAGATTCAATTGCTTGTTTAACTGAAGATGGGTCTGCAAATGTTCGGGGTGGTTCAGGACAAAGATCCTTAAATTCTACAGACTCTTCTGGGACCTCTGCCGAGATCACATCATTGGAGAGATCAAGGTACGCAGCTCCAGGTCGTCCATACATGGTTGCCCTGATTGCTTTCTCAATGTAGAACGGAACGCGTTCAATATTTTCTGGCCTATGTGCATATTTCACGAACGGTCGTGCGGCTTCTATTTGTGGAGCTTCTTGGAATGCACCTTGTCCATCCTGGTATGCATCCGGTGCTCCGCCAAGCAAAAGCATTGGCCAGCAGTTAGACCATGCATTAGCTAAGCCGGCAATTCCGTGTACCATCCCTGGCCCTGAAACAGTTAGACATACACCTGGTCGTCCTGTTAAGTAACCAACAGCTGCTGCAGCGTAGCTGGCTGACTGTTCATTACGGAATCCAAAAAAACGTATGCCTTCACGTTGGGCAGCTGAAGCAATGCCCTGTACGGGGAAGCCAACGATTCCAAACATGTTATCGATGCCTTGTTGTTTAAGGGCTCTTGCTATTACTGTTGCCCCGTTAATTGTTCCAGTTTCCGCCATTACAAAGCTCCTTAACTATGTGCTTATGCGCATCATACTCGAAGTAATAGGATTGCTCCGAATGAAATGGTAAGTCTCTTAACAGTTTGCCTGAACTAGTTGTCGATACCTTTCTCAAGTAGTTCGTTTAATTTTTCATCTGGTGTTTCCACAAGTGCCTGTACCCAACGATGGAATAGTTGTCCTCCATTTTCGTTTCTGCCGAACATAGACACTTCTTTTGCCCCAGTTGCCAAGTTACGTTGCACACGCTTGCCAGTGTAGTAGTCTTCTTCGCCTACTACATAGCTCATGAATTTCATGTGATCTTCAAGCTCTTTCTCTTCTCCTGCTGGAACTGGTTCAGGCCTTGTAAAGTTCTGAATCGTGTGAGATTCCATTACAGATTTTCCAGGAAACATCATTGAGACCATATAGCCGGTACTAGGTGTTCCAGCAATAGAGATGTTTGGGAAAATTGTCCACACACCACCTGTAATATCATCGGTATTCCATTGATCCTCTGGAATATCTGCGAGACGCTCGTGACCTTTTGGTGAGGACACACGCACGTGAGGTCCCCACGCGTAGTAATCAGCTTGGTAAGGTCCATCCGGGCCAAAGGTGTTGCGATGAAGGATTGGGACGTGATAAAAATCACGATATCCGTCGTAGGCGACTTTCCAGTTAGGACCATCCAGTGGTTGTTTTCCAGCTACTACGTGGTCCTTGAATCCGAGGTGATCCAGTACATCTGCGTAACCACTAAGAAATGTATCGATGTCTACGTCTGATGTGGGGTTTAATGTCACCCAGATTAATCCTGCTCTTTCTGCAACAGGTAAAGGGGTTAATCCAAATTTTTCTTTGTCAATCTCTCCGAAGTTGCTATCGTCAAAAACACTTTGTAAGTTTCCTTCCAAGTCATAAAGCCATGCATGGTAAGGACAACTGAAGTCTCTGGCTTCACCACATCCCTCGTCAACGATAATTGCTCCTCTATGGCTACACATGTTTACAAAGGCTTTTATTTCACCTTCAATTGTTCTTGTTATTAAGACAGGAACTCCGGCGACTTCCATGGATTTATATGAACCAATTTCTCTTAACTCGTTAGTGAAGGCTAAGGCCAAGGGAAGCCTCTTGAATATACGTTCAACTTCAAGCTCCCACTGCTCAGGATCTATATAACGTTTTGTGGGTACTTCTAAAACGCTCGGAGCCAAATCCAAATTGCCTGACATGGCATTTTCGATTTCCCGTCTGGTGATCTCCATTAGTTGTTCTCTACCGCTTATAGCTGTCATTGGTTTCATCCTAGTAAGAATCAAGCGTATTCATGGCCTGAGACCCCTTCGATTTTAAGCTATATCTAAACAGATTGTCCAAATCGATTGCTTTACATTACGTGTTTAAGGTTTTAGTAGACTTTCTTATGTTTAGTCTCCCGCCGCTGGCATTCCTCCTTTACAATATTGATACTTTTATTTAGGAGAATAAAATGCCTACAGATGCTCGTGTCGTAGTTTGTCCAGCTGGTCCGGGACCGCTTGAGATTCATGATATTGCTTTGCCAGATCCCAGTCCTTATCAGGTAGTTGTAAAACAATTTGCTAGCGGGGTTTGTCACTCTCAGCTGCACCAAATGCATGGACCAAGACAGAGCGCTGCTGTGCTTGGCCATGAATCTACCGGGGTTGTTATAGCCGCTGGGAGTGAAGTAAAACATGTGACAGAGGGTGACCATGTCATGGTTACCTGGGTTCCTCGAGATCCTAATGTCACTCGTAGGCCTGATGCTGTGACATTACAACTTAATGATGGTTCGGTTGCTCGTTCACAAGGCGTGTTTACTTGGGCTGATATAACACTTGTCGACGAGCAGTTTGTTGTTGCTTTACCTAAAGATGCGCCTATCGATGTTACAGCGATCATTGGTTGTGCTGTGATGACAGGATCAGGAGCTGTTTATCATACTGCTGCAGTTCGTGAGGGTGAGAGTGTGGCTGTATTTGGGGTTGGAGGAGTTGGTCTTTCTGCGATCGCAGCAGCCGCAGTGATTGGTGCTAATCCAATAATTGCAGTTGATCTAAGTGAGGAAAAGCTTAGATTTGCAGAAAAATTTGGTGCAACTATTGGTATAAACGCTTCTGAATGTGATCCTGTTGAACGTATTCGTGAACTAACTCCCATGCCAGAAGGGACAACTTCATTTGGTGCTACAGCAGCTGGGGTTGATTATGCTTTTGATTGCATAGGTATTAAGCAAACAATGGAGCAGATTTTGCCAGCGGTGCGCCCTGGTATGTTAGGACATACCTCAGGCGGTATGGCGGTTCTAGTGGGGGTTCCCCAGACGAATGTTGAAATTGATGCAAGAGATCTTTTGGTTAATGAGAAAAAATACATAGGATCCATCGGTGGTTCTTGTCGGCCGGATAGGGACTTTCCAATGTTTTTGCGTTGGTTTAATGAGGGAGATCTTCTTCTTGACGATCTTGTGACTGAACGGTATACACTTGATGAAATTAACGAAGCAACTGATGCATTAGCTGCTGGAAAAATTTCAGGACGTTCTATTTTAGAATTATAGAAATAGTTATTGTGTTGATTAGTATCTTGGAATCAACGTAATTTAAACAGAAGATGCTATCATCTCCGGAGACAAATGGACGTTATATCTTTTTGAAGTTTGTTAATTAAAGGATTTATATGCAAGAGATTACTTATCTCGCCCCTACATCGCTTGGAGATGTATATGAGGCGCTCGCAGATGGGAAAAAGAGTGTTTTACTCGCGGGTGGTACTGATATCATCATTCAATTACGTGAGGGGCGTTCTGATGCCGAACAGGTCATTGACCTAAAACACATTCCAGAATTAACGCAATTTGCGTTTAATAGTGCTGGAGATTTAGAAATTGGTGCTGCAGTTCCGTTCGCAGAGATCTATGAAAATGCAGAAGTAATCGAACGGTTCCCTGCACTTATTGATTGTGCAACGCTTGTAGGTGGGGTACAGATTCAGAGCCGAGCTGGTTTTGGTGGCAACCTATGTAATGCTAGTCCGGCTGCTGATACATCACCAGCCTTGATTGCACTCAGTGCAATCTTACGCATTGGTTCTGCAAATACAGTTCGTGAATTAGCTGTAGAAGAATTTTTCTTATCCCCAGGGCAAAATGCTCTCGAGAAGGGCGAGGTGCTTTTACAGGTTGTCATACCGAACGCAGGTACCAATTCAGGTGCTTATTTTCATCGTTTCATTCCACGTAATGAAATGGATATTGCTGTGGCAAATGTTGGTGTTAGTCTTTCGTTGAATAATGCTGGTGACCTTATTGAGGATGCCCGTGTAGCGATTGGTGCGGTTGCTCCTACTCCGCTCCTTGTTAGTGCTGCAGCTGAAGCGCTAATAGGAAAAGAACCTAATGCAGAGACATTTTCTGCTGCTGGGGATGCAGCGGCTGCTGCAGCTAAGCCAATTACAGATATGCGTGGGTCAGCTGCCCAGCGTGTACATCTCAGTCGTGTTTTAACAGTGCGCGCGTTAGAACGAGCGCTAGAACGTAGTAAGGGGAATTAAGAATGGCAGGACGTCGTACTCAGGTACAAACAAAATTAAATGGTGAAGAAACTGATTTTCTATGCGAGCCACGTCAAAGTTTGCTTGAGGTTCTGCGTGATGAACTCGGGCTGACTGGTACTAAAGAAGGTTGTAACAATGGCAATTGTGGTGCATGTAGTGTTTTGGTAAATGGTAGAGTTGCTAATGCATGTTGCGTTCTTGGTGTTGAAGCAGAAGGCGCTGATATTACTACTATTGAGGGAATTGCTGATGGTGATAAGTTACATCCTCTTCAGCAAGCTTTTCTTGAAGAAGCGGCGTTACAATGTGGTATTTGTACACCTGGATTCATAGTATCCTCGAAAGCCTTGCTCGACAGCGAGCCTGAACCAGATGAAGAACGAGTTCGCTTTTGGTTAGCTGGGAACCTGTGTAGGTGCACGGGCTATGACAAAATTGTTCGAGCAGTTCTAAAAGTATCTAATACAAGTGATAACGGATAAAAGAAGCCTCAAAAAGGAGATTTCAATGACTACTGTAGAAAAACCTAATTATAAAGTAATAGGGACGCGTCCTATTCGCCCAGACGGTGTTGAAAAGGTTACCGGCAAGGCGTTATATGGTGCTGATATAGATCTTCCGGGCTTGGTATACGGTAAAGTTTTACGAAGCCCACATAGCCATGCACGAATTGTCTCGATAGACACCGCAGAGGCAGAAGCACTTCCTGGAGTACTGGCTGTTATGACGCATGCGGATCTCCCTATTGCAATTGCAGGTGAATCTGATGATGCTGCTGCTAATGTCCTTGCAAACGAGAAAGCTTTGTATCGAGGTCATGCTATTGCAGCTATTGCTGCCACTAATTTGCATGATGCTGAAGCTGCACTTGCCAAGATCAAAGTTGATTATGAAGTGTTGGCTCCTGTTTTAGAAGTGCGTGATGCTATGTCTGATGGTTCCCCCATCCTTGATGAAAGTCGTCGCACAAAGACGCTGGCTGGTTCTTCTGAAAAGCCTACAAATATCGCATCTCACAATAAGCTTGAAGGCGGTGATATTGTAGCTGCGTTTGCTGATGCTGACATGACTGTCGAGCGTGAGTTTGTTACGCGTATGGTACATCAGGGCTATATAGAGCCCCATAATGGAACTGCTAATTGGAATGCTGATGGCACACTCACTGTTTGGACGAGTACCCAAGGTGCGTTTGCCGTACGTTCTCAATTAGCCTCTCTTCTTCGTACTTCTGTATCAAAAATCCGTGTCATACCTATGGAGATAGGTGGAGGATTTGGAGGGAAGATAGGTGTATATCTAGAACCTCTCGCTGCTGTTTTATCTCGTCGTATTGGTCGACCAGTAAAACTAACTATGGAGCGTGCAGCTGTTTTCGAAGCCACTGGTCCGACTAGTGGTGGCTGGATAAAAGCAAAGCTTGGCACAAAAGATGGAAAAATCACTGCTGCTGAGGTCACAATGGCATACGAGGCTGGAGCTTTCCCTGGTTCGCCCGTTATGGCTGGTGCGATGTGTATGCTTTCCCCTTATGAGGTTGAAAACTTTTCTATAGATGCCTATGACGTTGTGGTTAATAAACCAAAAGTAGCTGCATATCGTGCCCCTGGCGCCCCCGCTGCTGCTTTTGCTATTGAACAACTCGTCGATGAGCTTGCTTCTCAGGGAGCTGTTGACCCGTTGAAGTTTAGACGTGAAAATTCTGCTCGTGAGGGCTCGAAACAAGTTACTGGCGTGACTGTTCCTCGTATAGGGCATGAGGAAACTCTTGATGCTGCTCTTGCCTCCGAACACTACAATGCACCGATTGAAGGTCCTAATCGTGGTCGTGGCGTAGCGAGTGGGTTTTGGTTTAATGCAGGTATGCAGTCTTCAGTGATTGCTTCTGTGAACCCTGATGGGACAATTAACCTCATTGAGGGTTCGACTGACATTGGTGGTAGTCGAGCTTCTCTCGCTATGCAACTCGCAGAGACTCTGGGAATTACATATGACGAAGTAAGGCCTATTGTTGTTGATACTGATTCCATTGGTCATAACGATGTTACTGGAGGTAGTCGTACTACTCATGCTAGTGGTGAAGCCGTCTATAAAGCAGGATTAGATATTCAGCAACAAATGATTACTCGTGCTGCTTCTCTTTGGGCTTGTGATGAATCTGACATCAATTATGTCGATGGTGCAATTGTTCATGTTAGTGATGATGACAAGAATCTTACTTTTGCAGAGATGGCATCTAAGCAAATGGAAACTGGCGGTCCTATGCAAGGTAAGGGTACTGTCATGTCGAGAACACCAGGGGCTGCTTTTGGCGTACATATAGTTGACGTTGAGGTTGATCCTGATACTGGGAAAATAGATATATTGAGGTATTCCGTCGCGGAAGATGTTGGCACTGCTATTCATCCTTCTTATGTCGAGGGGCAGCTCCAAGGTGGTGCTGTTCAAGGTATAGGATGGGCTTTAAATGAGGAATACTATTATGGTGAAGATGGGCGTATGGAAAATAGTAGTTTCCTTGATTATCGAATGCCCACAGCTTTAGATGTTCCAATGATTGAAACTATTTTAGTTGAAGTACCTAATCCAGGTCATCCTTATGGTGTTCGTGGTGTTGGTGAATGTCCAATAGTTCCACCACTTGCTGCCATCGCTAATGCAGTTCATGACGCAACAGGTCATCGTTTTACGGAGCTTCCTATGTCACCCCGACGCGTACTAGAAGAATTGCATGATATCCGGTAAGTGTTTTAGAGATACAACGGAGGATTTATGAGTACAAGCCATACTTTTATTGGAGCTTCTGGTACTGAGTACTTTTACGAAATTTTTTCAGTAGAAGATGCCCTTGACGCTGTTGCAGGTAATTATATTGTTTTGGGACGATGGATGGGTGGGGATTATAATCCTATCTATGCCGATGAATCCTCAGATATTAAGGGTGCGGTAACTGGTAACCATGAATCCTGGGGTTGTTTTCTTGAGAATCGTATGACGCATGTTGCGATTCATGTGGATAATGGAGATAATTCTCAGTCTCGCCAGGACGAGGTGGCTGATCTTGTGGCTGGCTTAAAGCCGACATGCAATTAAATAAATGCTAGCTTTAGGGCCTCTACAAAAGCAGAAGTGTTGCTTTATTCGTAATTAGGTTTTGCATTGTCAAAGGCATTATTTCATGGATGCCCAAGTTGTTCCTTGTTTCAGATCGACTTTTAAAGGAACAGCTAAATTCATACTTGAGGGCATAACTCTTTTTAACATTGCCTTAATGGTTTCTATTTCTTGCTCGGGGCATTCATAAATAAGTTCATCATGTACTTGAAGGATCATTTTGCTCTCTAATGTTTGTTCTAATACCTCATTGTGTAGTCTGAGCATTGCTATTTTTATGATATCTGCAGCGGTTCCTTGAATAGGCATATTTATTGCTTCACGCTCCGTGGCACTTCTTACTTGGAAGTTGCGATGTAAGATTCCTGGTAAGAAACGGCGACGACCAAGTAATGTTTCGGCGTAGCCAGTTTTTCTTGTGCTTTCTAGAGTTTGCTCTTGCCATTGCTTGATACCGGGATATTGCTGGTAGTACGTTTCTATAAAATCACCGGCATCAGATCGTGAGAGACCCGTTCTACTACTTAATCCAAATTCGCCCATTCCATAAATGATGCCAAAATTGATCATTTTTGCTGTATCTCGCATTTCTCGTGTCACATCTTTTTGACGTACTGAAAAAACTTTTGCAGCAGTTGCAGTATGTATGTCCTGATCGTTCAGAAATGCATCAATTAAGCCTTTGTCTCCAGATATGTGTGCTAATACACGTAGTTCGATTTGGGAATAATCAGCACCAACAAGTTGTGCATTTTTTGTTGTGTTTGTCTGAAAGGCTTGACGTATTTCACGTCCTATTTCTGTGCGAACAGGAATATTTTGCAAATTGGGATTTGCACTAGAAAGTCGTCCGGTAGTAGTTATGGTTTGTTGAAAGTCTGAATGAATACGACCATCTTGTAAGACGGTCGAAGGTAGTGCATCTAAGTATGTTGATTTTAATTTTGCGAGTTGTCGGTATTCAAGAATATCATCGATGATGGGATGTGTTATACGTAAACCCTCAAGAGCTCTTTGGTCAGTGCTATAGCCTTGTTTTAGTTTTCTTGTAGGTGGGAGGTTTAATTTTTCAAAAAGAATCTCACTCAATTGACGGGGACTGGCTATGTTAAATTCCTGATCTGCAAGTTTATAAATTGAGACACTCAATACTTCAATTTCCTTCGTAATTCTTTGTGATAGTTCATAAAGCACTGAGTTATCTAAGGCAATACCTGCTTGTTCCATACTGAAAAGTACTGATACAAGAGGGAGTTCAAGCGTTTCGTAGAGGCTTTCTAGTCCTTGGCTTTTTAGATGGGTAGAGCAGACCTCTTTAAGTTTTAACAAGGCTGTAACTTGTGTCGCTGCAAGCTCACCTGTTTTTTCATCTAGTGTTTCAGGGAGGGTTATTGATTTGCGACCTTTTCCAGTAAGTGTGCTTACTGAGGGTATTGTGAGTGTTAATTGTTCGCTTGCAAGCTGTTCTAAATTTTTTGCAGTTGATCCTGTAAGAAAGGAAATAATTTTAATTTCATCAGTAATACCGAGTAGCTTAATACCATAGTTGTTAAGTTGATGCATAAGATATTTGGCTTCATAAGTTACCTTAGCTATCTCAGGGTTTTCTAGTATCGGACCTAATATACTTTTGACGATTTCTGGTTGTAATTGGCGGTTAATATCTTCAATTCGTGGAACATGGCCAAGTGGTATATACCAGGCTTTATCTGGGGTAGTTGCGATGGCAATCCCTAAAATTGTTTGGTGTGATGGTTCACCTGTCGTTGATATAGAAATTATTGAAAACTTCTGGGTATCTAAAAGTTCTGTACAGAGTTCATTCAAAGCATCTTTGGTTCGAATAATTTCACAATTTATAGGCGTTTCTATAGTTTGTTTAATAGGTACTTGACCAGAAAAATTTGGTATTCGCTCAATCAAGCTGTGAAATTCCAACTCATTAAAAAAAGATATAACGGTTTGTTGATCAAATTGTTTTAATTCGCATGAATCAAAATCAAAATTTATAGGGACGTTTTTTACAATTGTTACGAGAGATTTATTTGCTAGTGCTAACTCTTCAGAATCTATTAATTTGTTCCTCACTGTTTGTTGTGAAATGTCATCAATGTTTTTATAGATAGACTCTACTGATCCAAATTCGTTGATCAGTTTCGTTGCCGTTTTATCACCAATCCCTTTAATGCCTGCAATGTTGTCACTCGTGTCACCTCGTAATGCTTTGTAATCGATCATGTATTTGGGTGGGAATCCATAGCGTTCTGTTGCTTTTACCTCATCATATTTCACGGTGTCTCGTTGATAAGGTCGGAACATAAAAAGATTTACATTCGGTTCGATTAGCTGTACGAGGTCGCTATCAAGAGTTGCAATCCAAGTTTCAATATTTTTGCTAGCTGCTTGTGAAGCAATTGTACCGGCGATATCATCTGCTTCATACCCAAGTAATTCATAGATAGGTATCGAAAAAGCCTTTAATAATTCTTTAACTCGTTCCATTTGGGGGATCAACTCTGGAGGGGTTGGTTTACGTGTTGCCTTGTATTCTGGGTACATCTCATGGCGAAACGTTTTTCCTTTTGCATCCCAGGCAGCGCAAAGATGTGTTGGTGCGAGTTGGTCAATCACTCTTAGTAATGATTCTGCATAGCCATATGTCGCAAATGTTAATTCGCCTTGACTAGTTGTCATGGGGTTCGGTTGTTTACCCAGAGCAAAGAACGCCCGAAAAAGGATGCCGTGTGAATCTAGGATTAATAGTCTTGGTTTTTCCTCAGTCATTTTCCCTCATTATGATTATAACCATCACCGGCACCACTTTTTCTATTCATATCGTTATACTTCTGCATTACAAAGGGATTGGTGATAATTTGCGATTACGTACAGAGCTTTGCAAAACATTGAATATTCAGTATCCAGTAATGCTTGCAGGTATGGGTCCAGTTGCTGGTGGTAGCGTTGGTCCTGTTGCAACTGCTGAATTAGCTGCAGCAGTGTCTAATGCTGGAGGTTTGGGTGTGCTGGGTGGAACAGGTTATTCTCCAGATCGGCTCCGTGAGGAAATTCGCAAGGTGCGATCACTGACATCTAAACCTTTTGGGGTTGATTTGCTTCTCCCATCGAATTACATGTCTGGCGCAGAGAAAAAAACAAAAAATTTAAAAGAACTTGTTCCTGATGAATTGAAGAATGGACTAAAAGAAATTCTTGAAAACTTAGGTGTTCCTTGGGTTGAGGCACCAGTAGAACCGACAACACAACGTGAGCCTGGTTCTGGCCGTTCAGATGGGCAAATGGAGGTTGTAATAGAAGAAAAAATTCCAGTTTTTGCTTCTGGTCTTGGTAGTCCTGCTCAATGGATGGATCGGCTACATGCAAATGGTATTTTTGTCTTATCTCTAGTAGGAAATGTTCGTAATGCACGGCGTGTTGCCAATAGTGGTGTTGATGCAATTGTTGCCCAGGGAACCGAAGCTGGAGGGCATACCGGGCATATTGGGACTTTAGCTTTGCTTACTCAAGTTATTGATGCTGTTTCACCATTGCCTGTAGTAGCAGCGGGCGGGATTGCTAGTGGGCGTGGTTTAGCGGCTATTTTGGCTTCGGGTGCACAAGCAGCTTGGTGTGGGACTGCTTTTTTAGTTGCGGAAGAGGCTAATCAACCGATCGAACAGCAAAACCGGGTGATTGCCGCAGAGGCTGAAGATACACGGATCACTCGTCTTTATAGTGGCAAGACAATGCGTAATATAAACAATTCCCTTATCGAAGCTTTTGAGAAAAGTGGCTTACCAACGCTTCCTATGGGTATCCAAGACATTGCGATCCGTGATGTTGTATATTCGCTTCATCAATCAGGTCGTGAAGATTTACTTATGAATGCTGCGGGGCAAATTGCAGGTTCGTTGAATGAAGTACGCCCTGCAGGAGTAATTGTTGAAGAGATTATTAGAGAAGCGATAATAATTTTAACGAGCACTCTTCCTGAGATGGTTGAAGCAGGACTCGATTAAGGGGGAGTTTATTATGCCTGGTCCATTGGCTGGAATTGTCGTTGTTGAACTTGCTGATGAGATTGCTTCTTATTGTGGCAAATTGCTTGCTGATCTTGGCGCAGAAGTTATCAAGGTTGAGCCATCTGGTGGAGGGAATCAGCGCCATATGCCACCTTTTTTTGGTAGTAAGGGAGGTACTGAAAACGCACTTCCTTTTTGGGCACAGAATACTTCAAAGCGTTCTATATCACTAGATCTTACTGAAGAAGAAGATCGTATTCGTATACGTGAGCTCATGCTAGCTGCAGACGTTGTAATTGAAGATTTTCCACCAGGGTATCTCAAAGGATATCAGTTATTTTATACCGATTTGTGTGAAGAACGTCCTGATATTGTATATGCATCTGTCACACCATTTGGGCAAACCGGACCACATGCAAATTTTAAGTCTACTGACCTTATTGTGCAGGCAATGGCAGGAGTTCTTGTTCTGGCAGGTGAGAAATCTGACCCTCCAAATTTTCTTTATGGAAATCAAGGTGCCGTATGTGCGAGTATTCAAGCAGCGCAAGGGATTCTTCTAGCTCTGCGACTTGCTGAATCGAATGGTCTCGGACAGCACGTTGATGTTTCTGCACAAGAAGCTCTTTCAGTTGCCCAAGAGACAGCTATGATGCAATGGGATTTTCAGCATACTAATCGTGGACGTACTGGTGGATTCGGAATCTTTCAAATGCCAGTACCAGGTTCTCATGTATACCCAACTAGTGATGGGTATATAACTACATATATATCTGCTCCAGCAGGTGAAGATTTGCCAGCTTTGATAGATTGGATGCGTGAAAATGATGCCCATGCTGATTTGGATAAGGAACCTTACCAAGAAATTATTGGCGATCTTAATTCAGCCTTTTTGACAAATATATTTTCCAATCCGAGCGATTTCCCTGATGTACTGGAAGCATTGGCGCATATAGATACTGTAATTGCTCAATTTTTTCTTGGATTAACTGCGAGTGGTGCTTATGAAGAAGGGCAAGCCCGTCGACTTTTGATTGGTATTGTTTCGACCCCACGTGATCTTGTGGAAAATCCTCAATTAAGAGCGAGAAACTGGTACAAAATATTAGAGGTGCAAGATACCAAAGTAGAGTTTCCAGGTGTACCTTACCGATTGAGTAAGACTCCAGCAGAGCTTTTCCCTCCGCCTAATTTAAATAATGATTCCGATATTGCTTTACCAATACGTAGTGCTCGAAATATTTCTAAGAAAAGAGTCAAATTGCCACTTGAAGGAATACGTGTCGCTGATTTTTCTTGGTTTGGAGCAGGTCCAATAGCAGCGCAGACACTAGCGACATTTGGGGCTGAAGTTATACGTGTTGAATCAGAGGAAAAAATAGATTCTTTACGTCTTGTTCAACCCTATGCAACAAATGAAGATGGTTCTTTTAAAACTGGCTATAACGTTAGTGGGTACTTTAATAATTTTAACGCAGGCAAACATAGTCTTTTGTTAAATCTTAACGATGAACGTGGACAAGATTTAGCATATCGACTGATTGAAAAATCCGATCTGTTTCTAACAAATTTTACACCACGTGTTATAGAGAAGTGGAATCTTAGTTATGATCAGGTTTCAAAAGTAAATCCAGAAATAATTGCGCTGTATGCTCCTATGCAGGGATTGACAGGCCCACATCGTGATTTTCTAGGGTTTGGTGCCGTCTTGACACCAATTACTGGAATTAGCCATCTGTCTGGCTTCCCCAATAGACCGCCTATTGGGATAGGAACAAATTATCCTGATTATGTGATTAATCCAGGGCACTCTATCACCGCATTGCTTGCTGCTCTACGGCATAGAGTTCGTACTGGAGAAGGACAAATGATTGAAATGCCACAGGTTGAGTCAGTTATAAATATTCTTGCTACAGCTGTTTTAGATTACACAGCTAATGGGGTTGATGGGGTACGAACAGGCAATTGGCATCCTACAATTGCGCCCCATGGTGTTTTTCAGTGTCGTGATGATGAAACGGTTTTTCCTACTGAACGCTGGATCGCCATAGCGTGTTGTGATGACAGTCAATGGCTAGCTTTATGTAAGGAATTGGGGCATGTCGAGGTTTCACAAGATCCTAGGTTCCGTACTTTGCCTGATCGTATTAAGAATGTAGTTGCGATTGAGGCTTTGTTGTCGTTGTGGTTGAGGGAACTTCGTGCAGAGAGTGTTATGGAGCGCTTGCAGAGATGTGGTGTTCCTTGTGGTGTTGTTCAAACTGCTCAAGATGTGCTCGACCATGATCCCCATACGCGTGATCGCAAGTATTACCAGTATCTTGAACATCCAGAAACGGGCTTGTCTTGTTATGACGGACCTTGTGCGAGATTAAGTGCAACACCAGGGACACATCGTTGGGCGGCACCTTTGTTTGGTGAACATACTTATGAGGTTGCTACTCGACTTTTTGATTTAAGTAGTGAGGAAATCGCAGATCTTGTTTCTGCAAATATTTTTTCATGAGTAAAAAGCGATTGAAGTCTTGCTTATTATCATGAAAAGTACATATTGAAGTGCCCTCTGAGCTTCTCCTCTACTATCATAGGGAAGGCTTTGCCAATAATACGTAATAGAAGAAGACTTATGCCTTTAAAAACTTCACAGCAATATCTTGATTCTTTGCATGATGATCGCACTGTTTATTATCGAGGTGAGCGGGTGATTGATGTTACAACTCATCCCGTAATTTCGAAAGCTGCTAAGCATGCTTGTGTTGATTATGAAATGGCCGAAGATCCTGAAACGAGAGGCCTTGCAGTTGTTGAGGGAGATGAATTGAATGGAGATCAACCCTACAGCCGCTATTTTAAGATACCCCGTTCAACTGATGATCTTTTAACACGTTCGAAATTAATTGAAGCTTCAACCGCACGTGGGAAAACTTTAGTTCCGTTAGTCAAGGAGATAGGTAGTGATGCATTGTTTGCCTTACATCGAATTTCGAGAAAGGTTGATAAAAAATATGGCACGAAATATCGCTCAAATGTAGAGGAGTTTTATCAGCATTGTAAAAATAATGACTTAACAATGTCGGTTGCTCAAACTGATGTGAAAGGCGATCGTTCTGGTGGCCCGTCTAACCAGGCGCATCCAGATTATTATCTTCGTATTGTAAAAAGGACTGATGCCGGCATCGTTGTGCGAGGTGCAAAAGTCCATACTTCGTGTACTACGAATGTTAATGAGGTCATTGTTTTGCCCACCCGTGCAATGAGTGAAGAAGATGCAGATTATGCTGTTGCTTTCGCAATTCCTCCGGACACAAAAGGGCTTTCTCTTATTGCTAGTCCATATGGCAGTGGGGAAAAAAATAATTTTGAAGCCCCTCTAAGTGCTGATCGAAAAATGATGGAAACTACCACTGTTTTTGATGATGTGTTTGTTCCTTGGGAACGAGTTTTCCTTGCTGGAGAACATGACTTTGCTGGTCCTTTGGCATTAGGCTTTGTTGAATATCATCGTTTTACGGCTGTTTCATACAAGCTCCCTTTGCTCGATGCACTTGTCGGGTCCGCACAACTGATGGCAGATATGAATGGAATTGCACGTGCAGGTCATGTTAGGGATAAATTTGTTGCTCTGATTTCATATGCAGAAACAGTGAGAGGGTTGATTCAATTGGCCGCTTCACGAGGCCAAGCAGATGAAGAAGGAATTTACGCGCCAGATGCTATGACCACGAATATTGCGAAGTATCACTTTGCACATCATTACCATGAAGCATTGGAGTATGTGCAGGATATTGCTGGAGGGATGCTTGTTACTGCACCTAGTGTAGAGGATTTTGCTAATCCGGAAATCGGTGATCTTTTACGTCATTATCTTGGTGGTCGTGAGGGTATTAATGGAGAGGATCGTGTTCGTGCACTTAATATGGTTAGCGATCTTACTACAGGAGAGTTTGGCGGCTACCATGCAGTCTTAGCAATTCATGCTGAGGGATCACTTGAAGCCGAAAAACTTATGATTGCGCGATCCTATGACGGGAAACGTACTTTTGATTTCGCAAAACATCTTGCAGGACTCGAGTAGATATTCAGACATGTCTGAATTATTTGCTATACCGATATTTCCCTTAGCGACTGTTCTGTTTCCGACTAGTGATATCACCTTAAATATTTTTGAGGAACGATATCGAATTATGATCGAGGAATTATTGGATAGCGGAGGTGTTTTTGGAGTGATGTTAATACTTCGAGGTGAGGAGGTCGGCGGTTCGGCTGTGCCACATTCTGTTGGAACAACTGCGAGAATCGTGGAGCATCAGAAAAATACAGATGGTGGATATAACTTGCGAGTACGTGGCCGAAATAGATTTAAACTAATGCGAATGCTTAAAGATCGACCTTATCCATATGGTGAGATTGAGTTTTTTCAAGAAGGTAAAAGCCATGAACAGGAAGTTCTCAAGGCCAGTGTAGAAGATCTAAAAAATACTTTTTCTGATTATGTACGTTTATCGTTAGCACTTACTGATCAATGGGCTGAAGGTGTTGATTTGCCTTCTGATGCACAATGGCTCATGAATAGGATAACTCCCAATCTTGGGGTGCCAGAAATTTCTAAACAGCGTGTTCTTGAACAAGAAACTCCGCTTGCCGGAATAAAAATGCTTGAATCTTTATTGGATGATTTAGCTTCTCGAGCCGAAGAACAGGTTAAGGCTCATTATCGTGAAAGATATAAAGGGATTGTGGCTGCTGGTTAGGTAGTTTTTAATGGAAATCGAATCAATTTTAAAAGCTGCTGGTTTTATTGCTATAGCAGCTGCTTTCGCAAATATTTTAGGTCCGCGACTGAAAATTCCAATTCCGCTTCTATTACTTGGATTTGGCTTATTAATTGGGCTTGATGATACATGGGGACTTGATGTTCATAAGCTCGGAGATATTTTCGAAGTACTCATTGTTCTTGCTGTTGGGCTTATTGTTTTTGAGGGCGGTTTAGCTATTCGGTTCTCATCTTTAAGAAATGTAGGCCCTATTGTACGAAACCTTGTCTTGCTTGGTTTATTAGTCACCACGATATTTGCAATGTTTGTTGCCAATATCGTACTTGGATGGGAGATTCGAATAGCTATTATTTTCGGTGCACTCATTACAGTGACAGGACCAAGTGTTATTACGCCTCTATTGAGGTCTATTAAAGTCAATGATCGTATACGTACAGTGCTTTCCTCAGAAGGGGTAATAATTGACCCGTTTGGTGCATTATTAGCCCTTGTTCTCATTCAGGTAGTAGTAACTGATGTAGTAGAGGTAGATCAGGAAGTACGTAACTTATGGCCGGTAGGATTCATTGCCTCCCGAATTGTCATAGGACTTGTAGTTGGTCTTATTGTAGGTGGCTTCACATATTTTGTTACCCGGGTTGTTCCCAATATCAAAGGTCGAGAGGTCCTCCTTTTAGTTATAGGTACTGCTGTAGCTGCCTTTGCGATTTCCGAAAATTTTGCTTCTGATTCTGGCCTATTCGCAATGGTTGTCATGTCTCTCGTAGTGGGTAATACAGCCATTCCGCATCGTGAAGCATTTAATGAGGGTCAAGAATCAATTAGTGCTTGGTTGGTTGCTATTGTTTATGTTCTTCTTGCAGCAAGTATTGATATAGATAGCATTGCAGACTTATGGCCAAGAGGTTTTATAGTTGTCGCTATCGTTGTTTTAGTTGGTCGTCCTTTGTTAGTGAGTCTGGCTACTCTACGTAGTGATTTAGGTTTTCGTGAGCGATTTTTCCTAGCTTTCGTTGCTCCTAGGGGAATTGTTGCAGCTTCTTTGGCCACTGTCGCAGCCTCTCAACTTTCCGGAAGACTTGAACACGCAGATCAGCTCGCAGCGCTTGTGTTTTTAGTTGTAGCATTAACTATTGGAATACAATCTGTTTACGCGGGTTTGCTTGCCCGTATTTTAAAGGTGCATCCTATGAGTATTGTGATTGCTGGTGCAGGTGAAGTTGGATTGCGTGCAGCGTCAATATTGAAAGCTGCAGGTGAACCAATAGTTTTAATTGAATCCAATGAACAGGTTGCTACCACAGTAGAAGAAGCTGGGTATACGGTTGTTGTTGGTGATGCAAGTGAAGCGCGCACTTTGAGATCTGCGGGTGTGGAGGATGCGAAAGCACTATTAATAGCTACTCCACATGATCCAGTTAATTTATTAGCAGCACAAGTTGCGCGCTCACAATTGGATTGTGCGAATGTTTATGTTCGTGTGAATGATCCTAAGAATGTTGAGGTATTTCAAGAAATTGGTGCAATCCCTATTAGCCAGACCGAAGCCGTTGCTACTGAGCTTGCTTATATGGTAACTGATCCTGGAATTTTTGATGTGCTAGCGCAAGTTGAAGAAGATGTAACAGTTATTAGAGTCGCTGTAACAGATATTAACGCACAGCGCTCAATTTCTGCGAATCCGGCGCTAATAGGTACGCTTATCGTATTGGTTACTCGTGGGCAATCGTCCTTCATTCCCAATGGTAGTACTGAACTACGAATAGGGGATGTAGTTACGATTTTTGGGAAGCACAATGAGTTAGCTTCAGCCCGCGTAGCCTTGTCGACTGGCGCAGGCTAGATCGGTACTAGCCAAAAAAACTAGATAAGTCGAAAAACAGGAATTGGATATTCTCCTTCATCTTGTTTTTCAAACTCTACGCGTACACGTTGACCTATGGAAATATCCTTTGTTGGATTGTCAACACCAACTATAGTACTCATCATTCTGAAGCCTTCATCAAGGTCGATATATGCAACTGGATAGGCTCCTAAGTCTATAAAATTGGGCATTCGGTTTTGACGCACTACAGAGAATGTGTAGATTGCCCCTTCTCCTTTTGAGACTTTCCAAGAGAAGTCACGTGAGCCTGTTTGGGGATCATGTAGGCGGGGGTAAAAAATCACGTTACCTGTGGAATTGTTTACCTGATAACGTAATTCTCCTACTTGGCATCCCTCCCAAAAAGTTTCGGTATTGGGTTCTGGAAATCGTGGTTGTGGTCGATTAGGCATAATATTTATTCTCCTGATTTAGTCTTTTGCCAAAATTATGGTTCCGCCGGTGTGTGTTCCACCAAGCAGTCCGCCATTTCCGTGTGCAACAGCTAGTTTTGCTCCCTCTACTTGAGAAGTTGACTCGCCCCTTAATTGTCGCGCAGCCTCAAACAGTAGAAAGATTCCTCGCATTCCAGGATGATTTGAGGATAATCCTCCGCCATCCGTGTTAAGTGCAGGGGTACCTTCGACATCAAAGGCTAGTCTTCCGTTGGCGACGTAGTCACCAACTTCTCCTTTGCCGCAGAAGCCTAGATCTTCCAAGCAGACAGCAACAGTGATTGAAAAAGAATCGTAGATCATCGCTATGTCGATTTCACTCGGGCTAATTCCTGCCTCTTGGAAGGCAATGGGTCCGCTTTGAGCGGCGGCACTTATAGTAATATCTCCGTTATTTTCAAGATACTTGGTTGCTTCACCAGATCCAATGATCCAAACAGGTGATTTCTTGCAGTTTCTTGCAATTTCTGCGGATGCAATTACTACTGCGCCACCACCATCACTAATCATGCAACACTCTAATAAGTGAAGCGGATCTGCTACTATGCGTGACTCAAGTACATCTTCTACAGTGATTTCACGGACCTCTACAAATTGCAGGTCGTTCATGGCTTTAACTGCATCTGGATTTCGCATTGCGTGCTTTCTTGTTGCTACAGAAATTCCAGCCAACTGTTCAGTAGTTGTGCCATATTCATGCATGTGGCGTTGTTTAACCATTGCGTAATTTGAGATTAGAGTGGAACCATAGGGTGACTCCATATTTTGCTGCCAATTTGGTGCAGGTGATACTCGGCCACCAGTTCCGATAGCTACACGGTTGGAAGCAGATGTTGATCCATAACTCAAAACTGCAACTTTGCATTTACCTGCTGCAATATCGCGAACGGCATGTGCTGCATGAAATTCGAACGACGAGCCGCCAACTTGGGTCGTATCAATTACTGTTGGGTTTATGCCAAGGTAAGCAGCTAGCTGCAAGCCCCCTCCAGCCTCACCATCCCCAGCATCATAGAGGCCGTCTACATCACTCCATTCAAGGCCTGCATCTGCAAGTGCTTGTGCTATAGAATCTAGTTTTACTTCCATAGCTGATATTCCTGGTGCGACGCGAAGGGGATATTCATATACCCCGACAATCGCCGCAGTTCTTTCTTGTGTCATATTTTCTCCTGAACGTTGCGCACGTGCGCTTTGATCCTTAACGTTGTGATATGCGCGTAGGAGTTATTGCCGATACACATCTCCCTTCACTTATCCGTTCAATGGATGAGCTTGGTTCGGTGACAGGCGAATTCCTCACTACGGTTGATCTGATTTTACACGCTGGAGATGTGACTGCACCTAGTGTTTTAGATTGGCTTGAACAATTTGCTCCAATTTTTGTTGCTCGCGGCAATAATGATATCTTTGATCACCCTTCACTCTCAGATGGACATCTTCTTGAAATCGAAGGCTGGCGCATTGGACTTACCCATGAATTAAGGCCTGAATCAAGACCCATTGAAGAGCTAAAGCAACAATGTTTTCCTGGAGAAGAAATTGATATTCTAATTGCTGGAGATACTCATGTTGAACGTCTTGAATGTCGTGAGGGGGTTGTGTTCCTTAATCCCGGTAGTCCTACATTGCCACATCATAAAGAGGTGAGGCTAGGTACTATTGGATTACTAGATCTTTCAGTTGATGTAATTCATGCAGAGGTTATTGTATTGGGAGATACCGTTGGTTCACCTAACCCTGGGCTTCCACAGGAATTAAAAGTTACGAGACACCAATTGGAGAAAGGGAGAAACAATGCCTTGTAAAAATGGTTTCGTTAGAAGTATTAATGTTAGCAATGGAGGAGTACCTAAGCGTTCGATTTCCCATGCAGTTATTAATGATTTGGGCATCGAAAGTGATAAACAGGCAAACACTAAGTCTCATGGTGGTCCAATGCGTGCACTCTGTTTGTTCTCATTCGAGTTGCAAGAAGCATTAAATTCGGAAGGCCATTCAATTAAGCCGGGTGATCTTGGTGAAAATCTTACTGTTTCTGGTCTTGATTGGAACACTGTTACTCCAGGAGAACGTTTCCAGATAGGTAGTGTTTGTATTGAGATAACGGAGTACACAACGCCGTGTTATAAGATTGCTGCATATTTTAAGGATGAAGATTTTGTAAGGATTGACCAGGCAAAAAATCCAGGGTGGAGCCGTGTGTATGCTCGAATTATTGACGGCGGAGATTTGTCTTTAAACGAAAGTGTTGTACCCGTCAAAGCAACTTGAGAATTTGCTATTTGAACCACTGTGTCGGAATTGAAATATCCTTCATTTTAAATTTTTCCTTCAAAATCCTCTCTAGATTTTGGGCTGATCCAATTGCTCGTTTCTCCATGCCTTGCGGTGTTGTTTCCATTTCTATTCCTTTTGCTACCGTTAAACGACCCCCATTAGCGCGTGGTAGAGTTGCAATCCACCCACGTGCAAAGTGTGAATCCGGTGATTCTGAATGAAATTTCCACATTGGCTCGAACGCTTCTATTTTCTGAGGTTTTCCAGTAAATAAATACACAGTTTGCACCTGGCTATTTTTTCCTCGTTGTTCTACTCGATATGATTGCTTCCCATCCGTCACGATGCGATATACGCCACCTCTTGCCTGAGGTGTCCAAGTCCCCTCAAAACTTAAAGGCGTTGTGAATGTTTCTCCATTTCCGATATCAACGAGGTAGTCCTTGTCTAAGGAAACTTTCAGAGTAAGGTGATCGAAAGGTGGTCCAAAATGGCCATCACGTGAGGCCATTTGTCCTGAAAGTAATTCGTAATCGAATTCTAGACCACCTAAGGCCGCAGCAAGAATAAGATTTTGTTCGTAACAAATGCCACCACGCTGGCGCACGATCAATTTATTGTAGAGGCTTTTTAATTGCAGATTCCCCTTTTCTTTTAGATGTGAGCTAAAATTTTCAAAAGGAATTGAAAAAAAATGTGCGTAGCTAAGTTGTTCTAGTCCTGCGACAGTATGGGTTGGTTTTTTGGTAATCCCAATACGTTTTAGGTATTCTGTTAGTTGATTTTTGCTGAACGCATAGATTGATTTAGTCACGTCAGTCTACAGCCCTAATTTCTCTCACAGTTACTACAGATTGTACGCTACGATTAGCATTACTGTGATCACAGTAATGCTAATCGATAAAGTTCACCGCCCTTTTTCTTCTCAGGTTAATCCGTATGAGTTTGCTCGTTCCACAACGAGTGGACCTGTACGTTGAGATTGTTAGCTAGGCCAGCTGAATTCGTTTACATCTGGTAAAACTTCACTGTGTCCTGGCTCATGTAAGCCATCCCTACCTTTTTCGCATTTTGCGTTCTCCGCAGGTTGCGTAACCCACGCGAATATGGCGGTATGCATTTTTTTGTAGATCGCCTGCTTGCAAAATCTACACAATTTAATTTCTTTTTCATGTTTATTACTACTCATGGTATGAAGTCCTAGGTTCTCCAGAATTTTTATATGACTTGGTATCTTGTTTTAGTAATTATATAAAAAATTCTTCAGAACCTTTTTTAAAAAAGCGTGGTCTGCTTAGTGATGCTAGACTTCGCGTTAATAATTGAAGACAAGTATATAGAAACTTTTATTCGATGGGAGTCTAGAACTTTGAGAGCAGCCGTATTTTCCGAACCCGATAAACCACTTTTGATAAAGGATGTAGAAAAACCTTCTATTGGACCCGACGAGATGCTTCTTCAAGTTTCTTACTGTGGAGTCTGCGGTACAGACATACATGCCTCTAGGGAAGGCCCTTTTAAGGCTCCTAAAGGTACCGTATTCGGACATGAATTTGTTGGAAGGATTGTTGAAATTGGCATCGATCTTAAAAATAGCAATTTTTCTATCGGGGACAGAGTTACATCATTGCCGTTTATAGGTAGTAAAACAATTGGTCTCGGAGCTATAACTGGGGCCTACTCACAATTTGTAAAAGTAGGTCATGATCTAGTCGTCAAAATACCTGACCAAATGACCGATATTGAAGCGGTATTAGTTGAACCGCTAGCAGTAGGGTTGCATGCGACTAAAATGGCTGGCCAGATAAGCGAAAAAAACATTTTAATTATTGGAGCCGGTCCGATAGGATTAGCTTGTGCCATCTGGTGTAATTTTTTTGGGGCTCGTTCCGTGGTTATCAGTGAACGATCACCTACAAGAATTGAAAAAGCTAAAGAACTTGGTTTTCATGACGTCATAGATCCTAGTATGAATACAGTGGAAGCATTTATGTTCGCTACAGGTGGTGAGCCAGAAATACAATTTGATTGCGTTGGAGCCCCCGGCATAATGCAAGAGTGCATTGAAAGGGCACCCAAAAAAGGCTTAGTAATGGGGATAGGTGTTTGTGATCAACCCGACACGATCACACCCTTAATAGCATTTTCCAAAGAGTTACGTATACAGTGGGCCGTGGCCTATGAGAAATCAGATTTTGAATTCACGATTGGTATGATCAAAAGTAAACGAATTGATGCTACAAGAATGGTAACTAACATAATCAGTCTTGAAGAGTTGCCGAGTATTTTTCAGCAGTTGCAGAATCCCAGTGAACAATGCAAAGTACTCATCGATCTAAGCAAAAATTCTTCGCAGTGAGCTCCTGGTTTATTTATCAGGGATATATAAATTTTTTAAAACAGATCTTAACCAGAGTATGCCCTTTGTTAGGCTTCTAAGGTTGTTTTACCAATCTTATATAAGGGAGAGGTGATTGCCAGCCATCTTTATATTTTTTTGCTGCCTCTTCGTCTGAGACAGAGGGAAGAATAATTACATCATCTCCATCTTTCCAATTTGCTGGAGTCGCAACTTGTTCAGCTGCAGTTAGGCGCATCGAATCAAGAACCCTTAATAATTCAAAAAAGTTTCGTCCCGTACTCATCGGGTAGGTGAGAGTTGCCTTAATTTTTTTATCAGGTCCAATAAAAAAAACAGAACGCGCAGTTGCATTGTTGGCTGCAGTGCGACCCTGTGCAGTATTCCCATCTTCTGCTGGAAGCATGTCAAATAATTTGACTATCTCAAGGGTTGGATCACCTATTAATGGATAGTTGATGGGGTAGCCTTGTGAAGCTTCAATATCTTTCGACCATGCATTGTGGTCATGTACGCCATCAACGCTGATTCCAATAATTTTACAATTACGCTTATCAAATTCAGTTTTTAAGGCTGCTACTGCACCTAATTCTGTGGTGCAAACCGGAGTAAAATCCTTTGGGTGTGAGAATAACAATGCCCATCCGCCACCTAGCCATTCATGAAAATTGATTTCACCTTCAGTTGTAGTAGCCGTGAAGTTGGGAACTTCATCATTGATTCGAAGAGTCATCATGTATTCCTTAAGTTAAGTTAGTTAGTCAACAATATCATCTTAATGATTAAATTGTTAATTTTCCGATTCAGTTGGCTTGACTTTATCTTGTTTGCTAATTATCCTCCATACCCCAAGAAATACCAAACTAGAGTAGGCAGCTTAGCGTGATAACGTACATGGATGCTATTAGTATTACTGCAGCGCTGGTACTCATGGAGTTACGCTAGCCAATTATACTCAAGATGTAGATAGTCATTTATCGGTGCCCGCAGACGCTGTGTATTTTTTTTGTTCCTCAAGCCAAGCTATAGCCACTTTTAAATCAATAGGTATCTGTTTCTTTGGCTCTTCTTTAACTTTTCCCATCATAGTGAAAAGTTATTGGATTAATGGCTTGATGTAAATAGGTTGACTACTGAAACTCTTTTACTTTCGAAGTTTGGTGAAATAAGGGAATAAAACTTTTTTATATAACAAAATAACCAATGGGGTACCTACGGCGGCAGCTAAAAATGCAAAAATTAAAGGATAGGTTCCGATATAAAGACCAACCTCATACCCCCAGCTCAATAGTAGAACTATGCAAAGGAGTGTGAGTATTAAGCCCACAAAAAACTGAATCAATGTCATCAGTTTTTGATGTGGGCTTTGTTCATTCGAAGCTATTGTTCGTCTTTCCATGGCCTCGCTTCAAAATAAATTAACTGCGCGCCCATGCTCTGGCATTTTCAGAGGCTACCCAGTGGATAGCATTGTCAAGAAGTCGTCTGAATTGGGGATTTTCATATGCTTCTGGTCCATCACCTGCATCCATTGCGACTACAGGACTATTTCCTGCTTTGTTTGCCCAGACAATTAAGTCACTTCCTTCTGGATGATCCCACTTTGCTCTTTCCTCAGCTGAAGCAACAGGTGCATTAAAATTCTCTTTAACCATCGGATAATCGCTACGCATGAGAGGCAAGATGCCGGGCCTTGATTCAAAACCTTTAGTTTTTATATATATCTCATCAACAATATCGAACCCATCCTCTAAACCTTCTAAAACAGGATGTCCTTTTTCTACAGCTGAAAGATGATGATGGCCATTGCGTTCTGGCTCACCACCACCACCGCGATAACCGGATGGCGGAACTACTTCCCCAAAAACTTCACCTTCACCTCCTAACCTAAAGGAGCTTCCACTGATCTCTCTCCAACGATTCCAAGCTGGCCATTGCAATGTCGCATGATTCATCATCACGATGCCTTTTCCGCTCTCAATCAAAGCTTCTATTGAAGTCTTGTAGTCTTCAGGAATAGGTGAGCCATCTATGGCCAACATATCGTAAAAAACAATAGTTTCGTAAGGCTGTACATTTTCTGGGCGGAGCATTACTTGAGCTGCTGGTTGTTCCACAGCTGTTGCATTTACATTAGGATTTTCATCAAACATTGCGAAAAACCCGCTGTAATTAAAGTTATGACCCTTGTGTACGATAAGTGTTTCAATAGCTGTTGAGCTGCTTGTGGAATGTGACATTTTGTCTCCTTAAAAAAGTATGTGTAATTCTAAATCATAAACCTAATTGACAATTATTGTTTAACGGTAAAATAGCGTGCATCAGGATGATGCACAATTATTGCACTTGTTGTTTGTTCTGGTTCCCATTGAAAGGTTTCAGTTAGTGAAACACCTATGCGTTCGCTGTCTAGCAGATTGGCAATAAGAACTTGTTGTTCTAAATCGGGACATGCGGGATAACCAAAAGAATATCGTGATCCCTGATACCCTTGTGCAAAAAGATCCCGAATTGTTTGGGCATCGTTGTTTGCGATCCCCAATTCTTCACGAATTCGTTTATGCCAAAATTCTGCGAGTGCCTCAGCTGTTTCAACGCCAAAGCCATGTAAATGTAGGTAATCTTTATATTGATTTTGCTTGAACAAATTACCCGCTGCTGCACTGACTTTTTTCCCTACTGTAACGATGTGAAATGCTACTGTGTCATATTCTTTGCTGGATGCATCCTTAAAGAAGTCACTGATGCATAACCCTTTCCCATCAGTTTGTCGTGGGAAATTAAATTGAACAGGCTCACCCTCGGGGCCAGATTTACCGATATTTTTCCAAACATTTAGTTTGTTGCCATCTGCCTTGCAAGGGAAATATCCATAGACGACTTCTGGCTGAAGCAGTTTTTCCGTAATTGCATCATCTTGCAATTTCCGAAAAACAGGCTCAACTGTTTCTGTCAGCATTTTTTGGTATTCGATATCTGTCTGTTCGCCTTTCTGGTATTGCCACTGTCCTCTGAATAGCGCAATTTGATTTATGTATTTGTAAATTTCACGTAGTGACAACCCTCGGACCACACGACTTCCCCAGAAAGGTGGTTCTGGTATTACGACATTTTTTTGTACATTGGATCTTGAGACTTTGGAGGTGCCTGAAGAGGGTTTCTTTCCTTGAGTTTTTTTCTTAGGTGCTTGCTTCTTCCTGGGCTGATTTTTATAGTCATCTAAATTCTCAAGAGTTGCTAGTCCTTCAAACGCATCTTTGCAGTAGAAAACAGTGCCGTTATATAAAGGTTGCAAGTCTTCTTCTACATATCTACGATTTAATGCTGCTCCGCCTAAGAGAACAGGGTATTTTGAGAGGTTTCGAGCATTTAATTCTTCGAGATTTTCCCTCATGATGACAGTACTTTTTACAAGTAAGCCACTGAGGCCGAGCGCATCCGCTTCTACCTCCTCAGCTTTTTCAATGATGTTGGTTATTGGCTGCTTGATTCCCAAATTGTAAACTGTGTAGCCATTGTTTGAAAGGATAATATCTACAAGATTTTTCCCAATATCATGGACATCTCCACGGACAGTTGCTAAGACTATCTTACCCTTGCTTGAGATATCTAATCGGTCTAGAAAAGGCTCCAAGTGTGTTACGGCTGCCTTCATTGTTTCCGCACTTTGCAATACAAAAGGTAATTGCATTTTCCCTGATCCGAATAGTTCACCTACCACACGCATTCCTTCTAGCAAGTGTGTATTAATGATTTGTAAGGGCTCCATTTCTTGAAGAGCCTTGTCTAAATTGCTTGAAAGATGTCGACGCTCTCCGTCAACAATGCTTAATTCGAGCTGCTTGCCAATTGGTAGCTTTTCTCTATTATCTGTCTTCTTTACTTTTGTACTAGCATTATCTTTTTCAAAGAGAGATATAAAGTGTAGAAGTGGGTCGTAAGAATCGTTTCGTTTGTCATATATGAGATCTGTGGCTGTCTTTACTTGTTCTTCAGGGATTCGATGTAGGGGAACAATTTGTCTTGCATTAACAATTGCCGCATCTAGACCAGCATCAATCGCAGTTGCTAGAAAAACTGAATTAAGAACTCGACGTGCCGAAGGTTTGAGCCCAAAAGAGATATTTGAAACTCCGAGCACAGTATGTACCCCCGGCAATGTTTCCTTTACTTCTTTAATTGCATCAAGTGTGGCAATAGCATCTTGGCGCAAATCCTCTTGCCCACTACTAAGTGGGAATGTCAGCATATCGAAAAGTAAATCTCCAGGTTCCATCCCGTATTCGTTCACGGCTAATTCATAGATTTCTTTTGCAACTTTTATTTTCCACTCAGTTGTTCGAGCCTGTCCTTCTTCATCTATTGTTAACGCTATTGCTCCGGCACCGAAACGTTTTATTAATGGTAGTAGTTTTCTGATCTTCCTTTCGCCATCTTCAAGATTGATTGAGTTTACGATTGCTTTTCCACCATAAAGTGCGAGTCCTGTTTCAATAACCGGGAGTTCTGTTGAATCGAGAATGAGTGGTAATGTCGATTGCGTCCTAATGGCACTCATAAATTTTTCCATATCACTAGGGCCATCACGACCAACGTAATCCACCATAAGGTCCAACACGTGGGCACCTTCTCCTGCTTGCGCGCTTGCTATTTCTATTCCTCTATCAACATCCTCTGATAATAAGGATTCCTTAAAGGCCTTTGAGCCTGTTGCGTTTAATCTTTCCCCAATAACTAGGAAAGAGGTGTCCTGCTTAATTGGTACGCTTGTGTAAAGAGAAGCACAGGCAGCTTCATATTCAGGTGCACGTGTATTAGGTTTTTTATTACCGATTTCAGAAATAAGGGTTTTAAAATGTTCTGGTGTCGTGCCACAGCAGCCTGCTGCGATTGAAGTGCCGAATTCATTCACAAAGATGTTGTGATAACGAGCGAAATCCTTAGGAGTTAAGGGGTACCATGTTTCCCCATTTCGAATTTCGGGAAGTCCGGCATTTGGTCCAACAAATATCGGTCTCCTTGAACGTTGGGCAAGATACCTAACATGTTCGACCATCTGTTCGGGGCCAGTTGCGCAGTTTAATCCTATGATGTCCACAATATCCATTGATTCAAGGACCGTTAAGGCGCATCCAATATCTGAACCAAGGAGCATTGTCCCTGTTGTTTCAATAGTTACGCTTGCAATAACTGGGAGACGCGTATTGGTCTCTTTGAACACATCCTCAATCGCTCCTAATGCTGCCTTAGTTTGTAAAAGGTCTTGGCAAGTTTCTACTTTGAGGACATCAATGCCGCCCGCAATCAAACCTCGTGTTTGTAATCGATAGCTTTCGACCAATGTGTTGTAGTCAACATGAGATAAAGAAGGCAATTTTGTTCCTGGTCCCATTGTGCCGAATGCATATCTTGGGTGTGCTGTTGTGGAGAATTCATCACGGATTTCGGTTAGTTGTTTTGCAGCAAGGTAATTGATTTCCTCAACCCTATCTTCAATACCGTATTCAGCAAAGACTATTTTGTTCGCACCAAATGTTGCCGAATCTACTGCATCGCAACCTGCGGCATAAAATTCTCTCTGAATACTCGCAACTAGTTCTGGCTTTGAGACGGTCAGGTATTCATTGCAGCCGTCGAGGCCCCCATAATCTTCAAGTGATGGGTTGCAATTGAGGATCGATGATCCAATAGGACCTGCAGCAAAAAGGACGTTTTTGTTTAGCCTATTTAAAAAAGTATCGTTGCGTTTTTCGTAAGAAAAAATTTTCTCCTTCTGCAGATAAGATACCTAGCATTTGTCTTGATTATCTCACCTCATGTTTACATGCACACCTTCTTACTTTTCAATCTGTTTTTTTTCTTTTTTTGGACGTACCGTATTGTTGATAAAACTAGTAGACTTTTTATAGGATGGTAACCATTACGAGATATGCGAGTTTCAACGCGTGGAGATTATGGGATTAGAGCTCTTATTGAGCTGGCTGCTAATTATGGACAAGGCCCTATTCAAGCTTCAGAAATTGCGTTGCGCCGCCATATACCTGAACAGTATCTAGATCAATTGATGACCACTTTGCGCAAAGCGAGTTTTGTGCGTTCCATGCGTGGCCCTTCCGGAGGACATGAGTTAGCTCGAGATCCAGGAGAAATTTCTGTTTTGGAGGTTATAACTGCGTTGGAAGGTTCTGTTTCACCTGTTGCTTGGTTAGATGTTCCAGCTGAAAAGACCGATCACCCACATCAATGTGGGCAACGAGAAATTTGGGAACGTTTACGTGATGCAACTATTACTGTGTTAAGTGATTACTCTATTGCTGATATGGAATCGCGTGAGCCTCATGCATCTACGGGGTCTTACAGGATATGACCGCTTTTGTACGTTCCAATTCTGTTGAAACTATTCTTCAACTTATCGGGGAGACACCTCTTGTGCGTCTTAATCGTGTTATTCATGACGGTGCAGCAACAGTTTATGGGAAATTAGAAGGAATGAATCCTGGCGGTTCAGTGAAAGATCGTATTGCTTTATCCATGGTAGAGGATGCTGAAAAAGAAGGACGGTTAAATCCAGGAGATACAATGATTGAGCCCACCTCGGGAAATACAGGAGTGGGCCTTGCGGTCGTTGCTGCTGTTAAAGGTTACAAGCTCATACTTACGATGCCAGATGATATGTCAGTTGAGCGCCGGCGCCTGTTTGAGCGTTTTGGTGTTGAGCTTCACCTTACCCCAGCGATCGAAGGTATGACTGGCGCAGTCTATGCCGCAGAGCAAATTGCTGAAAATAACCCGCTTTTTTTTATGCCCAGACAATTTGAAAATAGTGCAAATCCTGAAATTCATCGTCGGACAACTGCGCTTGAAATTCTTGATGGGATGGACAAGAATATCGATGCTTTTGTTACTGGTGTCGGAACTGGTGGAACAATTACCGGAGTAGGCCAAGTATTGCGTGAAACTTTAGGTAATGATGTGCTGATTGTTGCAGTGGAGCCTGCGCGTTCTCCAGTCCTTAGTGGTGGTCGGCCAGGCTTAAGCGGTATACAAGGTATTGGAGCATCTTTTGTGCCAGGCGTGCTCGATACGGATATTTATGATGAAATTCTGCGTATAGAAGATAAGGATGCGTATGATATGACAAATCGATTGGCCCGAGAAGAGGGATTGCTTGTAGGTATCTCTTCCGGCGCGAATGTTTTTGCAGCCAATCAAATTGCTCAAAAGATTGGTCCAGGTAAGCAAGTTGTAACATTACTTTGTGACACAGGGGAGCGTTATTTAAGCGTTGATTTTTGATGCATTGTAAATTATTTCGAATGGAGGCTTTATGACAGTTGAGATTTATATTCCTACACCTTTTCGTCATTTAGTAGGTAATCGTGTTCGTGTGCTTTCGAGCGGTACAAATATCGATGAGATTCTTACTGACTTAGAGGTACAATTTCCAGGTTTTACGGATCAGGTTTGTGATACTTCTGGTGAGATCGCATCACATATTGGCGTCTATGTTAACCAAGTTGAAATTGATAACATTGATGGTGAGCCTACTTTACTTAAAAGTGGTGATGAAATTGCGTTTATACCAGCGCTTGCCGGCGGTGCTCAGGCGGTGCTCACTCCTGAAATGGTTGAACGTTATAGTCGTCACTTAATTATGCCCCAGGTCGGTTCTGTTGGGCAGAGAAAGATTATTGAATCAAAGATATTGATAGTTGGCGCAGGAGGGTTAGGTTCTCCAGTTGCTTTATATCTGGCCTTAGCAGGTATTGGGCAAATAGGGCTTATCGATTTTGATATAGTCGATCGTTCTAATTTGCAGCGCCAAATCCTTCATCAAAACAATGATATTGGTCGTCCCAAAGTTGAGTCTGCTCGTGAAACCTTGCTTTCGCATAATCCTAATATTGAGGTAAGTCTTCATGATGCGCCTTTAACATCGGACAATGCATTTGAAGTGATGGAGGGCTATGACATTATTGTGAATGGGGCTGACAATTTCGCAACTCGATACCTTGTAAATGATGCGGCTTATCTTCTTCGGAAACCCTTAGTTGATGGATCGATCTTAATGTTTGATGGGCAAGTTACGACTTATATCCCTGGAAAATCTTGTTATCGATGCCTCTACCCAGCTCCTCCTCCTCCTGGGCTTGTTCCATCTTGTGCTGAAGCCGGTGTTTTAGGTGCGATGTGTGCCACAATTGGAAGTATTCAAGCTACTGAAGTACTAAAGCTTGTTTTGGAGCAAGGAGAACCGCTTGTAAATCGTCTACTTTTGTATGATGCACTTGCGCTTGAATTTAGAACTGTCAAAGTTCGACGTGATCCCAATTGTCCCCTTTGCGGAGATAGTCCTACCATTCATGAGTTAATTGATTACGAACAGTTTTGTGGATCTCCATTTCCACATCCTGAAGATCAATAGAGGGCGAGTATAAAAGTGCAATCTTCTCCGACTGTAACAGTACGTTTCACTGCTGTTTTGCAAAAACATGTTGATGGTAATAAAGAAGTTAAAGTAAGCGGTGACACAATTGGTGCGTTGCTGGAACATCTAGATGAACGGTTCCCTAGGTTGTTACGCCAACTAGTAGATGACCAGGGGGATTTACATCAGTTCGTGAATCTTTATTTGAATGACGAAGATATTCGATATATCGATGGTGTCGGTACTGCTGTGAAGGATGGGGATATGCTTGATATTCTCCCAGCTCTTGCCGGAGGGAGCTGATATAGCGTGGTGATTCTCCGATCAATACTTGATTTAATAGGTTGTACACCTATCGTCGAACTAAAATCCTTTGCTCCACGGGATGGGGTGCATATATATGCAAAGCTAGAAGGGCAAAATCCTACAGGTTCAGTGAAAGATCGTATTGCAAAGGCGATGATTGAGGATGCGGAGAATAGTGGATCTCTTAAACCGGGCGATACGATACTCGAGCCAACTTCAGGTAATACTGGGATTGGCTTAGCACTTATTAGCAAAATAAAAGGTTACAAAATTGTTTGTATTATGCCTGAAAATGTTAGTCCGGAACGCTCAACATTACTTCGTTCGCTGGGCGCAGAAATCATTTATTCAGATGGTGAATATGGTTCAAACGGAGCGATAGCACGTGCAAAAGAAATTGTTGCTTCTGAACCAGGGCGTTATTACTTTCCATATCAATATGGGAACGAAGCGAATCCGCGTGCTCATTATGAGGGTACTGGACCAGAAATTCTACATGATTTGCCTGAAATAACCGCATTTGTTGCGGGTCTGGGTACTGGTGGAACACTTACAGGAACCGGTAGATATTTGAAGGAACAGGACCCAGATATTCGTGTTATTGCTGTTGCCCCTCACCCTGGTGACAATGTGCAAGGGTTGCGAGCATTGGAAGATGGATTTATTCCGGAAATTTTTGATGCTTCAGTTTTAGATGGAAAGATAACCGTTGATAGCTTGACTAGTTTTGCTGCTACAAAACGACTGCTTGACCAGGAGGGTGTTTTTGCAGGAGTTAGCAGTGGTTCGGTTATTCATGCTGCCTTGAAGGCTTCTGAACGTCTTGAAGGAGAGCAGCACATTGTGTGCTTGTTAGCAGATGGTGGCTGGAAGTACCTTTCTTCTGGCTTGTGGACACAAACCTGGGAATCATCAGACGAAGTAGATTCTCAAGTTTGGTGGTAATAAGGGTTATTTGTGAGCCTTCGCTTTGTAGTTGCAGTTCTAATAGGTAGGTTAGCTGCGATTGTATGTCGATGTTTTGGCCGCGGCGGAACAGCTTTTCCTGGACTTGTTGCTGGATTTATCTGTCCTGATTTTGTTAGCCAATTGGCTAATCGTTTGATTTCGGATGCGATTCTTATAACAGGCACTAACGGGAAAACAACAACTACACGAGTTCTTGCTGCGATGTTCGAAGAATCAGGTATTTCTGTGGTTTATAATCGCGAAGGTTCTAATTTAATGCGTGGCATAGGTGCTGCTTTGTTAGCATCAATACCCATTACACGAGTTTTTGGAAATTCATATAAAACGGTTGCCTTGATGGAAGTGGATGAAGCTGTTTTACCACATGCCACAAATGCTTTAAAACCTAGAGCAATAGTATTTACGAACCTTTTTCGTGATCAGCTCGATCGTTATGGAGAGCTTGAACATGTTATGGCACTATGGCATCGAACAATAAATAATCTATCGGCAGATACAGTTTTGATTTTGAATGCTGATGACCCTTCAATTGCTGAATTGGTGAGTTCTCATGTGGGTCCTGTTCATTGGTTTGGACTAGAAGATAGTTCCCTTGCACATTCACATGATGCCCCGATCGATGCACGTTGGTGTAGCGATTGTGAGAATCCTTTTGTGTATCAGTTGATATTTTCTTCGCATTTAGGGTGGTGGCGTTGTAATAGTTGTGACAAAGTTCGTCCAAAGCCTGATACAGCTGCATTGAACGTGCATATAGGAGTGGAGAGGGCGCAATTTGACGTTCCGGATTTAGGAAACGTTGAATTACCTTTTAGCGGTACCTATAACGTTTCTAATGCACTTGCCGCTATTTCAGCTGCTAGAACATTTGGATTGACAACTAGAACTATTGCTACGGGAATTGGTTTGGTTAAACCTGCTTTTGGTCGCCAGGAAACAATTAATTATAAAGATCGAAAGTTGCATATCTTTCTTACAAAAAATCCTGCAGGAGCAAATGAGGTTTTGCATTTCATTGCAAGTTCTGTTGAATCTCCTGCAATAGCTATTATCTTGAACGATCGTATTGCAGATGGGAGAGATGTTTCTTGGATTTGGGATGTTGATTATGAAAGATTGAGTGACACTGTCCAAAATTGTTGGGCATCAGGGGATCGAGCTGCAGACCTTGCATTGCGTTTTAATTATGCTGGGTGGCCTAATCCGCTTGCAACCATTCCTAGGGTTGGTATGTTGCTTGATCAATTTGTCTTAGATACGTTGCCAGGCGACGATATTTACTTGATGCCTACATATACGGCCTTGCTGGATCTTTACGATGAGCTTCAACAGCGTGGGGTTGCTCATGCTTCTTGGCGGTCTAAGTCTTAGTGTCTTGTTCAATTTGTTTAATTTTGCTTACGAGTAATCGTGAGACCCGTTTGCCATCCATTGCCATGACTCGGAATTCATAATTGTTTTCGACAAAAAGATCGCCGGCTTTTGGGATTCTTCCTAACCTTGCCATTGCTAATCCCCCAGTTGTGTCATATTCCTCCCCCTCTGTGTCGATTTTTAGTTGCAGTTCATCTTCCAAATCATCTATCAGAAGGGTGCCTTCAAGAAGGAAATTTCCACCTTGCAAAGATCTAATGGGTGGCTTAGCAATTTCTTCAGATTGATTAGATCTGCCAAGTAAACGCCCTAGAACGTCACTTTCAGTCAAAATTCCTGTCGTGCCACCATGTTCATCGATTAACATGGCCATATGAGCTTTTTGTGTTTGGAGCTCTGTTACCGCTACCTCAACGCTAGTTGCTTCAGGGATAGCAACCAGTGATCCTATACGGGAAAGCCAGCTATTACTCTTTAGACTAAGAAGATCCTTGGTATCAAGAAGCCCCATCATATGATCGAGATCTCCTTCATAAACTGGGTATCGTGCATGTGGATTCAAATCCACGATTTGATGTACCTCTTCAAGGCTCATTGCAGTATTTAACGCGACGATTTCAGTTCTGGGTGTCATGATTTGGTCTGCTTGGATTTCACCAAATTCTAAGCCTCGGCGCGCTAGTAATAATTCTGCAGTGGAGAGTTGGCCAGCATTTGCACTTGCTTCGATGACGCGTTCTAGCTCCTCAGGTTCCATGATGTTGTTTTCGATTTCTGCTATTGCTTTTATGCCGAGTGCACGAACTGCTAGTCGACCTAATCCATTTAAAGCCCATATAAAGGGACCAAAGATACGTGTAAAGATTGTTATCGGTGCCGCGACCCATAGTGCTGTTGCTTCGGCTTTTTGTAGTGCAATTGTTTTTGGTGCAAGTTCTCCGAATACAATGTGTAATCCTGTGATTACAACAAATGCGATTATAACGGCGATCGTGTGTGAAGCAGCTTCCCCCATCCCTGTTCCTAGAGCATTATGAAGTGGTGTTTCTAGTAATCCCGCAATGACCGGTTCCCCAATCCAACCTAGGGCAAGACTAGACATCGTGATGCCGAGCTGTGTTGAGGCAATGTATTTATCTAGTTGTTTTAGTGAGGTTAGGAGTAATCGAGCACGTGTATGGCCATTCTCTGCAAGTTGTTCAATTCTAGTACGACGAACAGCCACATAAGAGAATTCTGTTGCTACAAATAAACCATTTGCGACAACTAGTACTATCACGCCAGCTATACCAAGATAGAGAGTGATATCCAATTTAGGACCCTCCAGCCCTTACATATTTTAGCGAATTAAAGCCTACAACTCAGTTTTAAATTTTACTTCGCTTAATTAGTTTATCTTTAAGGAGCTTTTGGAGGGAGAATCTGCGAAATGTTTTTCTGCTGCTTATCTTCAGCGATAGCGATACCATATGCTTATGTCTGAACTCCCTATTGCTTCGATAGTAACTTTGGGTTGTAAATTGAATCTGGCAGATAGTTCATCATTGTCAGATTCGCTGAAGCAATCTGGTTACCGTGTCATAAATACATTTAGTGAAGCTGATGCATATGTTATAAATACGTGTTCAGTTACGCATGTTGCAGCTCAAAAGTCACGTCGTTTAATTCGTTCTGCTCGTCGTCTTGCTCCCGATGCGCTGGTAACCGTTACTGGTTGTTATCCGGCAACTGCTCATTCTGAAGTGTTGGATACTCTGGGTGCAGATTTTGTTACTGGCACGGGTGAAGATGCGCATAGCAAGCTAATTTCGTTTCTTCGTGAAAATCGTTCCACAAGAAAAGCACCAGAGCCTCAGAAGAATGCGTTTCGACAAACTCGTTCATTCATTAAGGCGCAGGAAGGATGTAATGATGTTTGTGCATTTTGCATTATCCCACGTACTCGAGGTCGTGAACGTTCACGTTTGGAATTACGAGTTGCTGAGGATGTTGCTTATGCCGCTGCAACCAATAATTCCAAAGAGGTTGTAATTACAGGTACTCAACTAGGTGCTTGGGGAAGGGATCTTGAACCATCTCGTTCTCCACATCAATTGATTGCGGCTATTCTTGAACACAGCGACATTCCGCGCATTCGTTTCTCCTCACTACAACCTCAAGATATTACTCCTGAGTTACTTGCCCTCTGGCATGATCCTCGCTTAATGCCGCATTTTCATCTCGCTCTACAGGCAGGCGCAGATGCAACTCTTGATCGTATGCGGCGACGTTATAATACGACTGACTTTCGGGATGCAGTAAATCGAATTAAGGCTGTTTTTCCGGAGGTGGCTATTACAACAGATGTTATTGCGGGTTTTCCTGGTGAAACTGATGCTGATTTCACAGAGACCTTAGAATTTTGTGAAGAAATGGGTTTCTCACGTATTCATGCATTCCCTTATTCTCCTCGTGAAAAAACTGCTGCATATAAAATGCTTGATCACGTGCTTCACTCAGTTCGTAAAGATCGCATGCAAAGATTGTTAGCGATGGGTCGAAAATTGAATAAGAGTTTTCGAGAAAATAGCCGAGGGCAGGTGCGACCAGTTTTGTGGGAAGACCTTCATACAGTAGAGGGTAAATCTTTTTGGCGAGGCTTGAGTGATACGTATATCCCAATCTATATTTCTGTTGGTGACAGTAAGGTAAGCCTTCGGAATCGTATAACTCCAGTAATTTTGCAAGATTTATTTGAAGATGGGCTCCTTGCAATGTCTTTGGACGATAAACTTATTAGTAAGGGTGAACTAAAAAGGGAAAGAAGTTATACAGGTGACTAATCTTTTTGAACAGGCTATTGATCTAGTTGAGATCCCTGCTGCTTTGGAAGCTCTTCTTTTTGCAGCTGCAGAACCACAAACAATTCCTGTCCTTGCATCGGCTTTAAACGTTAAAGAAAAAGATATTCTTGAAGCTCTTAAAATATTAGAGACTGATTTAGAAGGAAGGGGTCTTCGGGTTCATAGTCATCGTGGATCTTATTCTTTGGCTAGTTCCCCTCGTTTTGCCTCGTGGATTACAAATTTACTTGCGAAGGAGGGTAGTCGACCCCTTTCTCCAGCAGCACTGGAAGTCCTCTCTATTATTGCTTTTAAACAACCTTGTACTCGTGGACAGGTGGAGGTTATCCGTGGAGTAAATTCTGATAGTGTAATAGTTAGCCTTGAGCAACGTGCCCTTATTGAAGTTTGCGGTTCTGCTGAAACTCCTGGTCGACCGAATTTATATCGACCAACCCCTCGTTTCTTTGAGCAACTTGGCCTTCGTGGACCTCATGATTTACCAGATCTCCCGATGTTGGCTATTGAGTCAACAAGTGAGGATGCTGAAGATTTTTCTCTGTAAATCCTGCACTAATTTCCCATGAATCTGGTGAAATGAATCAACGGTAGTAATTTAAACTGTTCCATTCTAGGCTCTTCCCAAAATCATTTTTTAGCTGTAAGGCTTTAAGATGGATCTAACTTGAAGATAGGAGATCGTATGACTGCATTTACAGATCCAATTGCACATCATTTGGGGTGGGCTGTGTATGATGCTGATGCAACGGCAGCAAGATACAGTCAAATGCTTGGAGCAGAATTTAAATTGTTGCCAATCTATGAATTTAATGATTTGTACAACCGTCCTGCGAGCATCAAGGTTTACTACGGTGCAATGGCTGGAATGGCTTTTGAGATTATTCAGCCATTAACAGGAACGACGCCACATTCTGAGTTCCTTCGTGATCATGGTGAAGGAATCCAACACATTGGGTTTTGGGTTCCAGATGTTAAAAAAGCTACAGCGGATCTTGTTGCGAAAGGTGCCCGTGTGGAGTGGATGTACACACGAGACAGTGATGATATAGAAGGTGCGCAGGCGGCCGCACAGATTACAGTTGCCTCGAGTGTTAAAGAAATTGTTGATGCAACGAGTAATCATGGGCTTACGTACTTAGACATCAAAGAAGGTGGCACTCAAGTTGAATTCATAGGTCCGTATGTACACAACATACTTTTTTCTGAAGATGGTGCCTTAGAGGGTATGGAAGAGCTTATACAAACTTTTCCGCCAGATAATGTTTAAGGGAAATAAAAAGTGCCGAGGCTGGAAAAGTCGTAATAACCCAGCCCAAGCACATGTACTAGTGTATATAAATAGAGCATAAGGAGAAGTCAGGTGGCAAATGAAGAGCAAGAAAAGCCGTTACTTCCCGAGGAGATAGAGCTTTCTGTAGGAGAGTTATTTGAGGCTCGTCGGTATGTTAGTTTATTGAGTGATGCACAAAAGGAGCAGCTAAGAGAAGGGCTGTCAGAAAAACGATTTAATGAGCTGTTTGAAGATGAAAAAGCTGATTAGGTACCCATAAAGGTTTAACTGGTTAAGGTAATTTGATGACGAAGGATTCAAAGGGACGTACTCAACCTGGTTATCGACAGCATGTGTTTATATGTGGTCATGAGCGAGCTGCAACTGCTGAGAGACCTTGTTGTTCTGCACGAGGGAGTTTGGATGTACTTAGTAAGATGAAGCGAGCTGCTGAAGCTGCAGGCATGCCAGAAGTACGTGTGCAAAAGTCTGGTTGTTTAGATTTTTGTGAGAATGGAATTTCTTGTGTTGTGTACCCTCAAGGTACTTGGTACTCAATCAAAAATCCTGAACAAGATATCCCGGCGATTGTGAACTATTTAAAAACCGGTGAGGTTGCAGAGAATTGTCTCATGAATTTTCAGGATGAAGCTTAGGCGTAATAAATCGTTAATTACTCATATGGTTGTAAGAAGATGTAGCTTTTGTCATTTGTTACGACATGTTTCACTGCAATATGAATCCCCTTCTTCGTCACTGAGGGTGAGGGAGGGGACTTCGTGCTTGCATCTTTCGTGGTTTTGACAAGGTAGATATGTGATTTTTTGTGCGGTATCACGAGCTATTAGTAGCCAACACCAGCTACTCAAGTTATCGATTGTTGTTGCCGATTCATTCAGTGTCTGATATTTGGTTGTTACTAAATATTTTGGGTCAGGTTCTCCTGTTTGCACAGCCTCCCCGATAATTTGCCATTCTTCATACCAGTCGAGGATACGTTTTTCTTGATACGTAGTGCTGTGTACATTGTCTGTGAAGAAATCACCATAATTATTAGTAAAATCCTCCACAATCTTTCTAAATGCCTGTGTTGTGTCGGAGACTGTTTGTAACAGTAAATAATCTTTTAGGCCTTTATGATTGTCTGCTTGGCCAGCAACCCAACGATGCATATCTGCATATGAAAGCTGGGGCTCTAGGTTTTTTTCGGGTGTATATCTTTTGGCCAGATAATCAATCCGGGATTGATAATCGATAATACCGTTTGCGCGAAAAAAGAAGCCATTAAGGGGTGTGTACACATATCGCAAGGTAGTCATTGCTATATTCTTAGGGATTCTTTACAGGAGGTCACTAATTAACTAACTTTCAAGTATGAGCTATGAGTTGAAACCACAAACAGAGGCTGGGGAAAAGTTTGTCGAAGCAGCTGAGGGTGTCATAACGAAGTTGCGCAGTCGTGCATCGATTTCAGATCAGAGCAATTCTATAGATGAAGATAATTTTTTTGATATGAGAACAGCAGGTGTGAGTACTGCTTTTCTCCCGCAAGCCTGTGGCGGGCTTGAGCTGGTTTCGATTCATGATTGGATGGTAGGGATGTCGCGTTTGGGTCGTGGTGATGGTTCAGCAGCGATTGCGATGAATATGCATCTCGTGGTTTCACGGAATATGGTTGCGATTTGGAATGCGGCTTGCGCATCGGGCAATGACGAGATTTCTGCCCGCATGGAAAAACAATTTGCTCAGATAGTCTCTGGGGAAATGTATATGTGTGCCACCTCAACTGAACCTGGTACCGATAATTTGCATCCTTTCACTGAAGTAACAGAAGTTGATGGGGGTTGGCGTATCAACGGTAAGAAGATTTTCGTGACAGGATCGCCTGTTGCCTCCCATGTTGCAATGAATTTGCGAATGCGGGGTGATAAAAAGTCTATAGGAGTTGATGGTGGTGACAGTCTCGGTTCGATCGTATTACCTCTGGAAACTGAAGGTGTAAAACCCCAGGACGACTGGAAGGCTTTGGGTATGCGTGGTTCCGGCAGCCAGTCACTAGTTTTCGAAAATGTTTTTGTGCCTAAATCCATGGTGAAGCCTACGGGGCCATGGGGTCAGTGGAGTACAAATATTTTGATGAACCGGAATTTGGCAAATTTGCCTCTAGTAGCTGTATTTCTGGGAATTTCTGAGTATGCCCATGAATTGGCAATAGAAGCAGCAGCGGGTAACCCACACGAAAAAGTGGGTAAGCCACCTAACAAAGAACGTCCTGGTATCCAGCATATGATCGGTGAAATGGAGATATCTCTGTCAACAATGCGGTCGATGGTTGGGCAGATGGGTCAAATCATGGATGAATTTTTGAAAGAATATCACGATCAGGAGATCCCACTGGAACGAGCACATGAACTGTTGAAAGACCATCAGAGCATGAAGTGGGTGGTAAATCGTAACGCAATCGAAATCGTTAATAGGGCGCTGGATATTGTTGGGGGCAGTGGGTTTATGGATCGAAATCCACTCTCAAGGCTTTATCGTGACGTACGTGCCGGTCCACTTATGCAACCATATTCTCCTACGGAAGCGCGTGAATATATCGGTAAGGTAATGCTGGGTGTTTATCCGGTAGCATAAGTAAGGCGATCTAATCCCAGCGAGATACCCTCTTTACAGATTAGTAGCTTTTACATACATTGCAGAAATGAAACAATTTCCCCATTTTCTTTTCATATTTTTGTTCTCCTTAATTTTAGTTAGTGCATGTGGTGGCGGTAATTCGCCAAGTGTAGAACCTACGGAGTCGAACCAAAAAACTTCGGAAACAAAGGTAGCTGCAACAGAAGCGGTGACAGAAACTGAAGAGGCAGAAGAGGCAGCTGCCGGAATCATGATTAATTGCTCGACAGACCGCGGGGGGAAAGAAATTTCTTGTGAGGCCAGTGGACATAAAGAAGGAACAACATATTCTTGGAAATCGAATGCAACGTCTTCGACAAGTAGTGGTTCATATTGGAAATTTGATCTTGATTTAGTGCCAGCAACAATTGTTGTTGAAGTGGAGGCATGTTTCAGATCGGAGTGTGTACTTATAACTACTCAGCTCGATGGGAAACACTTAGTACAAAAAGACCGATCGATGCAGTCTGAGTATAGTCGAGGAGAGTGTGATCCTAACGGACCAGTAATTCTCGTGCATCCTCCAGTTGATGTATCGACTATTTCCATGGTTGAACCCATGGGAGGGGTTTCTTATGACCATATCACGCCCATTGATCACATTTATCTCTTCCATGTTCCCGATAGTCTCTGGGAAATTTATGCGATGGCTGATGGTCATGTTGTTCATCTAGCCTGGAATGATGCGACGCAATATCGAATGATTGTTGAACATTCATGTTCTCTGTACTCGATATATATCCATATTCAGGAGTTACCTGAAGATTTAGAATCCGCAATGGGTCTTTCTTCTGCAGACAGAAGTAAAGATCTTCGTATATATCCACGAGTTGCTGTGAGTGCCGGAGATTTGTTGGGTTACGATGTTGTTAATGGCAGAGGTAGCCTGGATATTTCTGTTGTTGATACACGCGTAGTGTTAGATGGGTTTGCAAACCTTGAAACGTATAAGGGTGAACATTGGAAAAAACATTGCGTAGATCCTTTTGATTACTGGCAGGGCTCATTCAAAGATGAAATTCTGAAGAAAACTCTCGTTGTGAATGATGATCCACCCGGTGGAAAGATTGATCGCGATATCGTTGGTCGTCTTGTGGGTAATTGGTTTCTAGAAGGGTCTGGCGGCTATAGCGGTGCTGTACGAACAGCTTCAGACCCTCATGGCTCAGGTGGGCATTTATATTTTGGGTACTCGAATATGGTTCCAAATACCAAGCTGATTTCCCTAGGAGCATTTGACCGTATGCATAGCTTCCACCTTACGGATGATGCGTTGGATCCTGCAGAAATAAGTGTCGAGACTGGAATAGTGAAATATGGATTGAGAGCGCTAAATAAGGGTGACCGTGGTGATAAATCTGGTTATAAGGTTCTAGCAACAGGGGAATTGTGGAACGGAAAAACGTATCCCCAAGGTGGTGTATTAGAGGCTGTATATCATCCAGGAGTAAATGGTGTTGTTGTTGTCCAAGTGCTCAGTGACCAGAAGATCAAGGTTGAGGCTTTTCAGGATGCTCGTAGTCTCGATGAAGTATCAGGATTTACGGAAAATGCAAAAATATATGTGCGTTGAGATTTTTCGAAAATTTAATTCTTTACAAACCGTATTAGTTACATAACTTTATACGTGAAGCAACATGAGTGCTCAGGCAAGCAGTGATGGATTAATACGAAATATCGTTAATAACGTGCCTGTATACGAGGCAGAGAATTCTGAATTTGTCCTACCTCTGAGTTTGAGTGATGCGATGTTTGTGGATGGCACGAATATGTCTGTTGAAGAATGGGAAGAGCGCGAAAACCAGTAGCTTCCGATAATGGTGAAGCTTAAAGATGGCAACAACTATTTATCTCCAAACAAATCGTTGAATTGTTCTTCTGTTAATGCATCTTTCAGTTGTTCGCGTAGTGATTCTTTCAGTCGTTCTTTATCTGAGTCACTAAACCTTGCCTTACGACGGGCAATAGACTCATCAAGGGTTCCCGAAACCACAGGGTTTTCTTCGTTATCTTTTCCCACTGTCCTTACTTTCCCAGGTTCTAATCTTATTAATTAACAATAACAAACGATCTTTAAAAATGTTCATATTTTTTTCAAAATGAGGTGGACATAAATCATAAAACACGAGATGTTTAAGTAGAGAGTTTTTTTGTGAGAAAGAACGATTTTTACCAACTTTGGAGACGTTAAATGAACTGGGAGCCTGAAATAGAAGAACTGCAGAGGCTTTCAATATCGAACACATTATCGATCCACGTGATACTCGTTCTATTCTCTGTAAGTGGGTTGCCCAGGCATACGCTCTTGAATCAACTCAACTTGGGCCACGTTCCCATGGGTACAGGCCGTAGTTTTTACCTAAAACGTTGGATAAATGCATTCAACTGTTTCCGCACTATTCGCTCTTCGTTTATCTTAAATATTCGTGCAAATCCTAGATATATGATTGCTCCTGCCGCGATGCCAATTGTTAAGCTTAACCAGGTAATGGCAGTGCTCCCTTCTTTTATGAAGGGGAGCACAATTCCTAAGGCTAATGCCATGAACGAACCACAGATGGCAAATTTTGCGAGATTCAATAAATCATCTCGTGTTTCCTCGAGGGTTCCTTCTTTTCTGGCATACAGCGTATATAAAATGCCCCACTCTATCCAAGAAGAAACTGCTAATGATAGTGCTAGGCCATTGATTCCCATTCTGTCCCAAAGTAATGCGCTTAAGAGAATATTTATCCCGAGTGCTAGTACTGTTAACAGTACCGGTGTTTTGGTGTTTCCAAAAACATAGAAGGCTCTGCTATGAATTTCAATTCCGGCTTGAGGAACTATTCCTATACAAAGGAAGCCTAAGGCTGCCGCTGTTAGTGCTGTATCACCACTTGTAAATGCTCCGCGTTCGAGTATCACTGCGGTTACTGGATCTCGTAAGAAGGCTAGCCCAAGTGCTGCCGGAATGGTTAAAAACATCATTGTTCGTAGGACTCGAGAAATTGTTTTTGAGAGTTCTGCAGCATTTTTTTCTGCGGCTTGTTCAGCCATCCGCGGGAATGCAGCTGTAGAAAGTGCCATACCAAATAACGCGACAGGTAAACTTGCGATCAGCCAGGCATAGGTCATGCTTGATATTGCGGAACTCCCTACTTTAGATGCAAAAAAGGTCGTTGTAACGACAAAATTTAATTGTCCAGCAATTAGTCCTATCACTCGTGGAGCCATTAGTCGACGCACTTCTGTTGCGGCTTTGTCTCGAAGGTTGATTCTGAAGCGTGACCATATTTTTGTGTGGATTATGCCTGGTATCTGGATAACTAAATGAAGTGCTGAACCGATAAGAACTCCAAGAGTGAGTCCTTCAATTCCCCAATGCTTCGCAAGGACTAGGGCACCAAAAATAATTCCGAGGTTGTAAAACATTGGTGCTAAGGCCGGGAGAAAGAATTGTTGTCGAGCATTTGAAATACCTGTAATCATTCCGCTAACCGCGAGCAAAAGGGGCGACAACAACATAATTCGTGTCAGATAAATAGCTTTGTCTGTCAATTCTTTTTCTCTACCAATGTCCTCTCCTAGGCCTGGTGAAAATAGCGGTACGATCCAAGGAGCAATAAGAAGCATTAAAAGGCAGAGAATGATTGTGATAATGAGTACTGTACTTACAATATTCCCGGCTAGATCCCAAGCCTTTTCATCACTTTCACGTCGTGTTAGGCGTGTAAAGACTGGTATAAATGCACTTCCTAAAGTTGCCCCAGCTAATACTTGAAAGATTAGGTCAGGTATGCGAAAAGCTACCCAATACGCATCTAATTCCGGGCTCATTCCAAACGTGTCAGCAATAGTTGAAGTTCGGACCACTCCTAAAATTCGGGAACCTAGGAATCCGAAGGAAACAATAGCAGACGCAATTACTAGTCCGTTAGGTTGGCGCAAGAAATTTATCATGATTAGGTTCTATGCTGGTTCACATTCACTACCACAGTACCGCACACTTGTTTCACTACCAGAGTTAAAAAAGGTCTATTCCGTATGTAAATACGCGCCATAACGACATTTCCCCGCTAACATAAGTGTATGACTTATCACCGTGTGGTCGCAAAATTTGGAACTAGTCTACTTACGTCTGATTCTGAACGTCTAGATTTAGAGGCTATGTCAGGTTTTGTTGACCAGGTTGTGAGCTTAATGGAGCAAAATGTCGAAGTTATTGTAGTAACAAGTGGTGCGCGTGCTGCAGGAAGGCATTACCTTCAAGATCGACTCGGTAGTGAACAAAAACCTAGCAGGCAAGCTCTTGCTAGTGTAGGTCAAGGGCATCTTTTTAAGGCCTGGCAGGATTTGTTTGAACAACATAATAGAGCGACTGCTCAAGTTCTTTTAACACGGCGAGATTTGGCTAATCGCCTGGGATATCTAAATGCACGTACCACGCTGCGTAATTTACTTGATTGTGACATTGTTCCAATTATAAATGAGAATGATGCCGTTGCTTTAGACAAGTTGTTGGCTGTTGATTTTGGTGAAAATGATATGTTGGCATCGTTAGTCTCGCATCTTGTTGATGCAGATTTGTTAGCAATTCTTACAGATGTTGAGGGGCTTTTTAATGATGATCCGAAAAAAAATTCAAATGTTTCCCTTATTTCTGAAGTTAGCTCCTTTGAAAATTTGGAAGCTGTTATAGGTGGTGGTGGTGGTAATGGCGGGATGGCGGCTAAAATTGATGCCGCGCGTATTGCCGTTCAAGGTGGAGTACCCACCATTATTTGCGATGGTCGTCCTTCAGCTGCGTTAAGAAATGCGGTTAGTGGACATCCTGTAGGGACTTTTTTTCCTGCACCTGATTCACGACTTGAAAGTAGGAAACAATGGATTTTAGGGAATGCTCTTCCAAGTGCATCAATAGTGGTAGATATTGGTGCTGCCTCTGCATTGCGTGAGAAAGGAAGTAGCTTGCTGCCAGCTGGGATAAAATCCGTTATTGGTGAGTTTGGAAGAGGCGAGCCTATTTTGATAGCTGATGGTGCACAACAACAAATAGCGGCTGGTATCACCAATTATGCAAGTTCTGAGGTTGAGCGAATTAGTGGTCTTAAAAGTAGCCAGATTGTAGAATTTCTAGGATATACGTATGGTGAGGAAGTAGTGCATAGAGATAACTTGGTGCTTTTTTGATGACTCAGCTTGTTCGATTCAAAAACTTAAATGGTGATATTGCCGTAGGGCAATTAGATGACAAAGGTTCCATCTTTATTGTGCATGATCCTTTTTGGGATAAGATCGAGCTAACAGGTGAGAGTGTTGCCATGTCTTCTGTGAAGCTTTTGCCGCCTTGTCAGCCTAGTAATATTATTTGTGTTGGTCTTAATTACCGAAGTCATTTAGGTGGGAGGCCTATACCAGATCCTCCGCTCTTTTTTTATAAACCTCTTTCTAGTATTGCTGGTGATGGTGACCTGATCGTGCTTCCTAAGGATGCTGGTCGTGTTGATCCCGAAGGGGAGATTGTTGTGGTGATAGGAAAGCCTCTTAGTCACCCAACATTGGATGAGGCAGAGGAAGCAATTTTTGGATTCACTGCTGGAAACGATGTTAGTGCTCGAGAATGGCAAAATGGTGATGGACAATGGTGGCGTGCGAAAGGTTCAGATACATTTGGAGTGTTTGGTCCATCTATAGTGACAGGCTTAAGGGTTGATGAGTTAGAAGTAAAAACTTTTGTTAATGGTGAGGAAGTACAGCATGGTGCATCCAGCGAGTTAATTGTTTCAATTCCTGAAATTATTCAACGTGTTGCTGATGTTGTAAGTCTGAGTCCCGGTGATATTATTTTTACTGGGACGCCTGGCTCGACTAACCCTTTGAATATCGGTGACGTTGTGGAAGTTGAAGTTACTGGTCTTACCAAAAGACTTTCAAATTTAGTAGCATGACTCGCAGAATTTGCTGTCTAGAGATATCCTACGAGGCGTAGTAGGATATTAGGGGTTTTCTTATGCGTAAAGTTGTTCTTGATAGAGCTATTTGTCTCAAGGCTGGACAATGTTTTTATCTTCAGCCATCTGTTTTTCGGGCAGATTCTGAAGGTTGGCCAGAGATTATTGTCGAAGAATTAGATGATGAGACATTTGAAGTTGCTGATTCTGCTGCTGAGATTTGTCCAAGTGGTGCAATTGAAATTGTTGATGAGTAGCACATGTTTGTGCTTGAAAGGTTTATGTAATGCCATATAACACGATAATGTATGAAGTAGAAAATGGGCGTGCCCGAATCACTTTAAATAGACCCGAAAAGCTCAATGCTCTTTCAAGAGAATTATTGAATGAATTAAATGAGGCACTTTGGGAAGCAGATAACGATAACCGTGTTCATGCTGTGATACTGAGAGGTGCGGGACGTGCATTCAGTGCAGGATATGATCTTACCCCAACTGCACAAGCAACTACGGAAAGTTCTGGCCATGAAAGAAGCGGACGTTCTTTTGAGGACGATTCATGGAGATTGGAACAAAGCCAGCGCTTGCGTATGGTTCTTTTTGATATGCACAAACCCGTTATTGCCCAGGTGCATGGCTATTGCTTAGCTGGTGGTACAGATATTGCGTTACTTTGTGATCTCATTATTGCTGATGAAGATGCACGTATAGGATTCCCCCCAGCCCGTGCTCAAGGTGCTTTACCAAATAATATGTGGTTATACAATGTTGGTCCGCAGTGGGCCAAGCGTTTGATGCTGACTGGGGATATGGTTACGGGAAAGGATGCAGCAAAAATAGGTTTGGTTTTGAAAGCTGTACCGGGAGACTTGTTGGAGTCTGAGGTAGAAACATTGGTGAATCGTATGGCAATGATAGATTCTGAATTGCTTGCTGCAAATAAACGAATTATTAATATGGGGTTAGAGCTTATGGGCGCACGTACATTACAGCGATTTGCAGCAGAAAATGATGCGCGTGCTCATCTTGCTCCGAGTGTGAGCAAATTTAACAGTATTTCTCAGGAACAGGGACTAAAAGCTGCTTTGAATTGGCGCGATGGTAAGTTTGGCGATCCCCTTGCATTAGTTTCTGAACCTGAGATACGAGATGAGTCGGGAAACTTTACATCTTCTGATTAATGGCAGAGAAAAAAAATAATTCAATTGTTTTGATTGGCCCTGGAGGGGAACTGCATCGTGAGATTGCGTTAGCGGTTTCGGAGAAAAATATCCCTGTGTTGCTTGCTACGATCTTCAAAAGTCAAGAATTTGCAGTCCACTCAATCGCTAATGAGTTATGGACGCTACGTAGAGAGCATAGTGTTCAGGTACAGGATGTTTTGGGAGTAATGGAAATTGAGGATCTTTTTTCTGAAGCACTTGATAGGTATGGATCTTGCAGCCTCACTGTATTTATTTCTCCAGAATCTAAACTTGTTTTCTCGAAAGATATGGATTTTCAACAAATTGATCCTAGGTTAGATAGCGTCGAAGCAGTTAATGTTGTTCTTGAGCAAATAAGAGATATTTAGAACTATTCGATTCCCAGAATCGAATCAAGCCCGGTTACCATCTCTTCTAGTTCAATCACTGCATATATTGCAGCTAGAACGCCAGGCATAAATGAGTCGCGACCCGTACTATCATGGCGGATAGTTAAGGTTTGACCCAGACCTCCAAAGATTATTTCTTGGTGTGCCACTAGGCCTGGAAGGCGAATTGAATGCAATCCGATGCCATTTATTTCTCCCCCACGAGTATTTTCGATTGTTTGATGTTCGGTTGCTGTCCGTTTAAACGTACTTCCCTTTACAGCGATCATTTGTTCAGCAGTTTGCTTGGCGGTACCACTTGGGGCATCAACCTTTTCGTTGTGATGTAATTCGATAATTTCAGCTGCATCAAAATGTTTCGCTGCCTGTTTTGCGAATGACATTAATAAGACTGCTCCAATTGCAAAATTGGGTGCGAGCACTATACCGACATGTCGTTCACGTGCATCCGATTCGAGTTGATTAAGAAACGTATCGGTATGACCCGTAGTTCCAATAACTAGCCGGACATCTCGTTTAAGTGCTTCTTGGGCCAAAGTTGGTGTCCATGCTGCGTTTGTGAAATCAACCACAACCTGAGGGTTTTCTTTATCTAAGCAAGATGCTGCATCTTTATAAACAGGCAGGCCATCTAGTTCTGCGATTTTTGTTAAAGGATCAAGGTAGGCGAGCGGTTCTATATTTTCTGCCGCATGAGCAGCGACACCTACTTGTCGACCCATCGAACCACTTCCGGAAATTACAATAGGTATTTTATTCATACGATGATTCTAACCTTTCACAAAAGGTATTTGCATTTAAGGTACAAACCGTTTTATGTTGCGCTCGTGACTTGGAGTTATAAATGTCATTGCCTCCTGAATCAGATCAGCCAGAACTGGCTGTACAAAGACGTGCTTCTATTGAGCAAGCGGTTACGTATGCCTCAAGAAATCTATGGACTGAAGCAATTGTTGTAAATAAAGAAATAATTAAAAAATTCGGAGAAGATGCTGAATCTTTGAATCGACTTGGTAAGGCTTATTCAGAAAATGGGCAAATCCCTTCTGCAAAAAATGCTTATCGTAAGGCTCTAAAGATCGAACCTCTTAACCGGATTGCACTTCGTAATTTAGATCGGTTGGCTGTATTAGAACCTTCTAAAACTAAGAAAGAGAAAGAACGACTTGGTAAGTCATTTTTTCTTGATAGTTCTAATGCTGTTGCATTTATAGATCTTCAGGCTGTTGATCTTAAAGTGCTTAGACGAATCAATATTGGAGATCCATTGGATTTAAAAGTGAAAGGTTCTGCCGTAAATGTTGAGAATAAACAAGGTCAATATTTAGGTATGTTAGCGCCTAAGACAGGTATTAGGCTTTCACGTTTTGTAGAGTCTGGAAACACATATGAAGTCGCATTAGTAACTTTAGTCGATCCCATTCGGGTGGCGATTCGAGAGGATTATGTACATCCTTCTCAGGCAGGACAGTTGTCTTTCGTTGCACAAAATAGTGAGTCTGGTAAGAAAAAAGTTCGAGGTTATACAAGGCGTAGCTTAGTATTTGATGGGAAACAAGAGGGTATTCGAGATTTTGATGATTCTGACGAATTTGACGAATTAGATGATTCTGATAATGAATCGAGTAAGCTGACTTTGCAAGAAGAGGGTGTCATTGGGCATTCTGAGGAAGACAATAGTGAGTTTTAGTTCATTCAAGATTTTAGCTACTTGCTAGGTTTGGATTTTGTAAATTAAATAATGGCAGCACTAATTCAGGTTAAAAATCTTGTTAAGCATTACGGTGATTTTGTAGCCGTTGATGGCGTAGATTTTGATATTGCTGAGGGTGAGTGCTTTGGTGTTTTGGGCCCTAATGGTGCTGGAAAAACTACGGTGATTAAAATGCTTACTGCGACTTCACCGATTTCGAGTGGAATTCTTACAGTTGCTGGTATGCATGTGGGGGAGAACCCTCGTGGTGTAAAGGGAATGCTTGGTGTGGTGCCACAGGACGATAATCTGGATCCAGATTTGCCGGTTAGGAAAAATCTGGAGGTATACGCAAGATATCACAATATTGATCCTGAAATTGCCAATTCTCGAATTAGTGAAGCACTTGAGCTTTTTCAGTTAACGGATCGAGCTGAATCGGATGTGGATGATTTGTCTGGCGGGATGAAGAGACGCCTTACAATTGCGCGAGCTCTTGTGAATGATCCTAAGGTTTTGATCTTAGATGAACCTACTACTGGACTTGATCCCCAAGCAAGGCATCTTGTTTGGCAACAGTTAAGGCTATTAAAAAATCGTGGAGTAACGATGCTGCTTACGACTCACTATATGGAAGAAGCTACCCACCTTTGTGATCGTATTGTAATTATGCATCGTGGGAAAATTTTAACTGAAGGTCGTCCATATGATCTTATTGCAACTCACGCTGGTGAGTATGTTCTTGAGCTTCGTTTACCAGCCGATGAAAGAGATAGGTTGTTGTCCGAATTTGATTCGGGTTCCGATCCTGACCTTGCGATTGAGCGAGTTGAAGATATTACCTATGTTTTTGGTGGAACTTTTGCGAATCAATTAGCCGAACGGGTTAATGATCCTCGTCGTGCTAACTTACGGTTAGGTAATATGGAAGATGTTTTTCTTCGATTAACCGGTAGAGGCTTATTAGATTGATAGCAAATATTATTCCTGATGTTTCTATTGGTGCACTGCGGGTTTGGCAGCGTCATAGAGATGTGTTTTTACGTCATTGGAGAACTGAATTGCTAGGCTTTATGATTGAGCCTTTTATAGTAATTGTTGCGCTAGGCCTGCTGTTAGGTCGTTTTGTTGAACTTGATAATGACCAAACTTATGTTCAGTTTTTGGCACCTGGCTTACTTGCGCTTTTTCCGATGTTTGCTGCTGTTTTTGAGTGCGCATGGGGTTCATACGTTCGACTTGAGATGCAAGGTACATATGAAGCTATTATTGCGACCCCAGTCAGTGTGGATGATGCTATTACGGGAGAAATCCTTTGGGGTACAACTCGCGCATTCATCAATGCGACCTATATTTTGCTTGTAGCGCTTGTGTTACATCCAGCGCTTGAGATGTTGCAATCCCCTTGGGTTTTGTTGGTTATACCTTTTTCGATCATCCCTGGACTTTTGTTTTCCTGTATTTCAATAGCTTTTGCCTCTATAGCACGTGCAATGAGTCAGTTCTCCTACTTTTTTAATTTGATTATTAATCCGATGTTTTGGTTCGCAGGTGCTTTTTTCCCTTTTGAGGAGTTGCCTAGGTGGATGCAAGTTGTAGGATTTTTCATACCTTTAAAACATGTTGTTGATGTTTATCGAGGATTAGTAAGTGGAGAATTCGGATGGAGCATGTTGATTAGTTTGATATGGCTTTGTGCAATAACGCTAGCTGCCTACGTCCTAGCGATTCGTCTTATGAGGCGTCGCCTTATCCAGTAATTACGGACATCCTAAAAGATCTCGGAATATAACTGAATCTTTGTTGGGTAGCTGTCCAGTTTCTTGATGAGGAAAACTTGTAATTTTACGTGTTTTCACCGCGGTATATTGACCATCTTTTCCCTGAAAAGCTACGGTCAAGGTGTGTTTTGCTTCTGATCTAAGTGAAAGTACTTCATCTCCTGTTTTACTTGCAAGGGCAAGTTGGAAGCAAACACTCCCCCCGTAAGTATTTGTCTTACCACCGACCCAATATGCAATTGTCTTACCATCTTCCTCAAGCCATATTTCCATACTAGATCCTTCTTGAGCCTGCAATTCAAATACGACACCTATAGAAGGGGTAAAATTTTCCAATTCCCCAAAAACTGCAAGGTCAAATTTCATTTCCCAATTTTCTGCTAACTTGTTTTCTGGTAGAGGGACCTTCGGGTTTCCATAGATGATAATCTCGGATGTCGCAGTATTTAGAAGTGCAAGTGCAGAAGGTGAATATTCCCATGAATGGTCACGAGGGCCACAAGCGAGTAGCGTTAAGCAGCTAATTCCAACTAATGCGATTAGAAAGTCACGAAACAAAGGTTTTACCTACGTGAAATTTTGTTAAATTGCTTAATTTTCTTGAGTTTGTAGTTTTGACGATCTGTTTCTTGCTTGAATATTTAGCATTCGGTTGAGGGCTGCCATGTATGCTTTCGCGCTAGAAACAATGATATCTGTATCTGCGGCTCGACCCGTAAAAGTTTGCCCGTTTTCTTCTATGCGAATTGTAACCTCTCCTTGGGCATCAATTCCCTCAGTCACAGCCTTCACACTAAATTCAGTTAGGTCTGGTTTCTGCTTTGTTATGCGGTTAATGGTTCTGTAGACTGCATCAACTGGGCCGGTTCCTGTTGCTGCATCTTCAAGTATGTCGCCTTCTGGTGACAGTAATCTTACTGTTGCCGTAGGAGTTATTGTGTCACCGCTTGAAACCTGTACTGACTCCATTCGCCAGACTTCTCCTTCAACGCTTTGAAGGTTATCGGTTACAATTGCTTCAAGGTCACGATCGTCAACATCGATTTTTTTATCAGCTAAGGTTTTGTAAGCTACAAAAGCACGGTTCAATTCTTCTTCAGTTAATTCGTATCCCAATTCTTCCATATGTTGTTTAAAGTAGTGCCGGCCAGATAATTTTCCGAGAACAAGCTGCGTACCCTGAGGAATTCCGATGTCAGCGGGATTCATAATTTCCCAGGTTTCTCTCATTTTCATGATGCCATCTTGATGTATCCCTGAACCATGACGAAATGCATTTTTACCCACGATTGCTTTGTTCCATTGCACAGGCATTCCGGAAAATCTTTCGACCATTTTACTAGTCCGATAAATTTCTTGAGTTTTGATATCGGTATATGTGTCTTCTAAGAAGTCTGCTCTCGTAGCGATTGCCATAATTACTTCTTCAAGTGATGTATTTCCTGCACGTTCACCTATGCCGTTTATCGTTACTTCGACTTGTTCTGCACCATGTTGGATCGCGGTTAAGGTGTTAGCTGTGCAGAGCCCTAAATCATTTTGTCCATGGAAACTAAGTTGTGCTTTATCAATATTTGGAACATTAGCCTTTATGTCATCAAATAAGGAGCCTAATTCTTGAGGAATTGCATATCCTACTGAGTCTGGAATATTTATTACACGAGCGCCTGCATCTATACACCTTTCTACTATCATGTATATAAATTTCGGATCTGAACGTGTTGCGTCCATTGGACTAAATTCCACGTTACTCGTGTAGCTTGCTGCCCTTTTTACCATTTCCTCTGCTTGGGTTAGTACTTGCTCACGATCTTTGTTTAGCTGATGTGCCATTTGAATGTCACTACTATTAATAAAAACATGAATGCGTGGATTAGCTGCTTTCTTCACTGCTTCCCAAGCTGTATCAATATCAGTTGCGACCGCTCTGGCTAGTGCACAAATAGATACATCCCTTATCTCCCTGGAGATTGTCTGTACTGCTTCTAAGTCTCCTGGTGTAGAACATGGGAATCCTGCTTCAATAACATCAACGCCTAAACGTTCGAGCTGTCTGGCAATCTCTAGCTTTTCTTCAGGAGTGAATGCAACTCCTGCTGATTGTTCGCCGTCACGTAATGTAGTGTCGAATATATGGATTTTTCTAGCCATTGTTTCCTCTTCTCGTGTAGTTGTCGGGTTAGTAGTAATTTTTTGTACGTAATGAGCTACTACACAGCTCGGAGTCCATGCCCCGGGGAGTCCGGGGCTGAAGCATGTTCCTTAACATTAAGAGGTGTACAGATTTCTATCATTCTCGGCTAATTATGACTCGATTGACCTCAAGTTGCAATCAGTAGGTACAGAGATATTAGTCATTACATAATAATATTAAAAAAGTTTTGTAATATCCTGTAGGCTTGGTGTGTGTCGAATGCAATCGAGGTTCGTTCAGATGTATCAAAAGTGGCCCCGGAGGTTATTGAGTTTAGACGGCATCTTCATCAATACCCGGAACTTTCTTGGAAGGAGAAAGAAACTCAGGCATTTGTTCTTACACAGTTAGAAGCTCTAAAACTTCAAGATGTCCGTCCTGTAGCTCGAACAGGTGCTACTGCATTAATTAGTGGAGATGCTTCCGGTCCTTGTGTTCTTTGGCGTGCTGATATGGATGCACTTCCTATATTTGAAAAAACTGATTTATCCTATGCATCAAAAAATGATGGTGTCATGCATGCATGTGGGCACGATGTACATACGGCTATTGGTTTAGGTTTGGCACGTTTGCTAGCAGATAATAGTAAAAATTTGAAAGGGAGTGTCCGGCTTCTTTTTCAGCCAGCAGAGGAATCTACGAGTGGGGCACGCCTTTGCATCGAAGAGGGTATTCTCGATTCACCTAATGTTGATCGTGTACTTGGTTTACATATTAGTGCCGATATTCCTATCGGATCGATTAATGTTGCTGCGGGTCCTTTTTTTGCAGCTCCCACCAGTTTCCGCATTGAAATACAAGGGATAGGAGGGCATGCAGCTTTACCAAATCAAGCAGTAGATACGGTCGTAATTGCTGCTCAAATAATTAATGCTCTTCAAACTGTTGTTAGTCGCAGTGTTTCGCCATTGGAAAATGCCGTTGTAACCATCGGTAAAGTTGAGGCAGGGGTTCGTGGGAACGTTATTGCTGAATCTGCACTTATGACAGGAACCATAAGAACGTATTCTGTTGAAGTACGAGATCTTATTCTTAAGCGTGTCGAATCTCTTATAAAAGGAATTTGTGATGGTTTTAATGCAACCTATATCTTTTCACATCGAAGTGACACCCCAGCCTTAGTTAATGATGTTCAGGTGACAAACTTTGTGAAACAAGAGGCAAAGCAGTTCTTCGGGAGTGATACATATTCTGTCCCTACGATGGGCGCAGAGGACATGTCATATTTCCTTAATGAGAGGCCCGGTTGTTATTTTTGGCTAGGTGCTCGTAATGAAGCGAAGGGCATTGCAGGCCGACATCATGATTCAGCTTTTGTTATTGATGAGGATGCGATTGCTCTCGGACTGGACTTTAGTCGCATACTTATAGAAAAATCTTTAGAAGAATTGTAAGGAGAAATAACTATGGCTGAACTTGGTATTTTTGAAGTGATGTATACGTGTCGTGCGATGAGGCGGCTCAAACCTGACCCTGTTCCCGAAGCACTTTTGCTTAAGCTTCTTGATGCAGGTAATCAAGCCCCTACGGGTTCAAATCGTCAAAATGTACGTTGGCTTGTTGTGCGTGATTTTGAGTTAAAAGATGAGCTTGCTAAGCAGAACCGATTTTATTTAGAGCAGCGTTCTGCTAATGCCGATGTTCCGGCACATCATGAAGGTGCGAAACGGGAGAGAATGATGCAAGCGGTACTTTGGCAGGCTGAGCATATGGCTGAGATTCCTGTGATTATAGTTGCCTGTCTAGAGTTTGATCCAGGGGTAAAACGACCTACAACGATAGGTGGGAATGTATGGCCTGCTGTTCAAAACCTTTTACTAGCAGCAAGGGCACTTGGATTGGGTGCTGCTCCAACAAGTTTAGGCCTTTCAAACTTGCAGCTTGTGAAAGATCTTCTTTGTTTACCAGAAAATATTGACCCTTATTGCTTGATTCCCGTTGGATATCCGATGGGGAAATATGGGACTGTTACTCGACTTCCCGTGGAACAAACTGTTCGTTGGGATCGTTGGGAAGACCTAAACTCCCAGTAAGATGATACTGATAGATGCCAATAGGATTCCTAGTATCACTTAAATCAATATACTAGTCGTATCCGCGTGTGAAGCCTGGCCCTGCATGTTCAACACCTGGAAATTCATCACCGACAACAATGGCCTCTAGGATACCTAGCCCTACATCTGATGGGTCATCTAAATTTGTAAGCGTGGCATAGTTTTCTGCATAAGATCCCCCAGGCCTTTGGCGAACCTCATTTCTCCCTGATTCATCCATTACTAATATAGGGTGAGAGACATCCCAAATCTCTCCTTCCACTTTTTCTTCGCCACGATATGCTCCGCGGCCAAGTCCATCATCCCATCCGCCCCAATAACCACCACCTTGCATATAAACTGCCTTACTGACATTTTTCACATTGAATCGATCAATTCCCCCGTCTGGACGAGAGAAGTGAATGATCATGTTATCCAGTCTTGGCCAGCCATCTACCCAATTCATCTCTGGTACTTCTACTCCGGTGTACGACCAGCCCTCTTTGCCTGAATCGTATCGATAATCAACCCAACTATGAATTTGCCCAGTCTCTTGCCCCCCGGTTCCAGCGCTGCTAATTTTACCGTCAGGGCCAACGAGAAAGGAGTAGTACAGGAGGCGATCTTGAAAACGTGCAACGACCCATGTACGCATGCCTGCACGTAAACCTCTGCGACCTCCAGTTAATGGCGGTGCTCCGAAAGGATTCGGTTTTTCTCCCATCCCGGTATTCCCAGTTCCCCAGGAGTGGTCCCTTGCACCGGCCCACCCATCAGCAACATCAAATTTCCATTCTCTATCTCCGACTTTGAGTGAACCTGATAGGTCTCCAGCTTGAATGTAGTTAGAACGTTCCACAATAAGTCGTCCATCTGCATAGAAACGTGTTCCTGGTGCTTCGTCATATGGAGGTGATACACCTTCCCACAAGATATCAAATGAGATGCCATGAGGGTTCTCGTCACATGTCAAACGATATTTGCGATGACCATCGATAATGTTTTTCCCAAATGGTCCGACAGTTATACCATCAATATCTGGTCTTAGTCGTCGACTCGCCCGTAGATTGTATTGTTTTCCATCATCTGTCGTGGCCATTGCATAGGCATCAATTACATTGGTATTCGCATACACACGTATGGCAGTGATCAAATTAACTTCGCCATTAGGGTCCCCTATGCAATCCCAGTAGCCGTCACTCCAGCCTGGATCAGAGCTTAAGATAGTGTTGAATGTATCTAGAGTTTGGTGTCTTGGCCATTCATCTAAATTAGTTAGAACACGTTGATCTGGCATTTGGTTTCCTCACAAACATATGGATTTCTTCGTAATCATAGAGGTTGTAGTTACCACTAGTTAACGTATTACCTAATTTTTACCTAAGTCACACGGTTCTAGACTAAAAAAACTGATTTTTGTTCGAAAATTTCTATGACCTTGTGCTTACAAAGTGGCGTACTTCTAGGTGTTTGTTAAGGTAAATAGAATATAACTCCTCCACTTTGTTGCGGTGTAATAAAAGTACTATGTCCGATATGACTTTGTAGATCATCTATGAGGTTAGGGTTGGCTAATCTCTCGAGAGCCTTGTTAGGTTCTGTGAGTGAGTTAGTTTTTAAACCGATGTGGTGGAGCCCTCCACCATTCTTTTGTAAGAAATTATGCACATCGCCCTTATTGATTGTGGGCGAAATTATTTCGAAATGTAATTCACTATTAGGCATTCTTAATCTGCATCCTGCAAAGCTTGTTGTGCTCTGTTCCCAGTGTTCTACTTCTTCGAATCCAAAAATTGAACTATGCCATGCAATTTGTTTTTCAAGATCTTGCGTAAACAGGCAAACATGATCGATGCTTACCCCTCCCTTTGAATCTGCTGAAGATTCGTTCTCTGCCTGTTTCCTTGAATGATCGAGTGGTTCAAAAAGCTGCCAGAGCACACCGCCACTATCACGTGGGTGTATATATGTCATTTTCCAAATACCATCTTCTGAAACACCGCCGAAGGGCTGTAGTCCTTTCGTTTTCATTGCTGTGATGGCTTTATTTATTGAAGGAACTTCAATGGTTATATGGTGTAGGCCAGGGCCGCGTTCATTTAGGAATTTGGCTACGAAACTTTGGGGAGAACTAGGCTGGAGGATTTCCCATTGGAGTTCAGAGTCAGGAATTTTTAAAATGCAGCCATGGAAAGGGGTTGTAGGACCTGCTGAGAATTCACGAAGAAAGTTAAAATTAAATAATTGTTCCATTAAAACTGCTTGGTCTTTCCATTTGGGGACAGCCATACTTATGTGGTCGACATGCTTGATCTCAATCATTTTTTGGGAACCTTTAATTTTATCGATCCTAGCATAGGTGAACAGTCTCAATTCAATATGGGTTTACATACGCCGTCTATCTTGACTAGGATCGCCTATGACTTCACCGAAAGTGACTATTCTTGCAAACCCATATGCCCGTAGGGCACGCCACTTTAATCCAGGTGTTGCTCTCAGTTACTTAGAATCTCATGGATATCAAGCTCATTATGAAACTCCTTTAGGTGTAGAGGAGTTTCATAAAAGTGCGAAAAAGGCTGCAGATAGAGGAGACGAAATACTGTTCGTGTTTGGTGGTGATGGCACATTGCGGATAGCTGCAGGTGCGCTATCCGGATCTCAAACTGCTTTTGCTGCATTAGCTGGTGGTACTACAAATGTATGGGTAAGAGAGATGCATATTCCGTTTGATCCTCACAAAGCCATTGAAACGCACTTAAATGGACAACGTACAAAAATAGATTTAGGGCGTGCTAATGGTGAACCATTCATATTGATGGCTGGAATTGGATGGGATGCTGAGATTGCTTCACACGTTGCGTCAGGATTAAAAAGGCGACTTGGCGTAGCGTCTTATGTGTTGTATGGAATTCCACTAATACCGCTGCTCAAAACTTCCCGGATTTCCTGGTCTACCGCTGAAGAAAGTTTTTCTGATCAAACTGCGATTATTATCGTTTCAAATACCCGTTCTTATGGAGGAATGGTTTCCTTTACACCCGAAGCTAATGCAACGGATGGCTTGTTGAATATCTGTGCTCTTAACCCACGCGGTATAAGAGATGTTATTGGGCTGAGTACTTCTCTATTAAGAAGCAAGCTACCGGATGATAATCGTGTTATTCGTGTCAATTCTAAAGAGCTGCATATTGATAGTAGTGGGCATTGGTTTCAAGTAGATGGCGATGTAATAGGGCGAACACCACTAACTGTTGAAATTGAAGAGTGTGCCTTGCTGGTGAGTGTACCAAGGGGGGAACTCCCTGCAGTCATTCGTTACAGTGCTAGGTAATTTTCCCGCCTGATATTTTGAATTCATTGCTGGCAAGCAACTTTAAATCTTTTACCCGATCTTCATCCGTTGTTGTTACTATCGTTTGCGGGAAATTTTTCACATATTCAAGTACATTTCCACGTCTTCCCTCATCGAGTTCACTTAGCACATCATCTAGAAGAATAACAGGGTCATCCCCCGTGTTTTGGCGTAAATAGTTAGCCTCTGCTAATCGTAGGGCTAGCGCAGCCGTCCTTAGTTGTGCGCGTGATGCAAATGCTCCTGCGGGGAGATTCCCGATTCGTATTTCAATTTCATCTCGATGCGGACCGATTTGTGTGGTTCCCATCGCAATCTCTTTTTTTTGTACGACGTCTTTTGCATTAAGGAGACAGATTGCCCATTGATCCGAATCAGTAGTTCCTACTGGCGATTCGATTGGTCCAATTGCCGGACGGTATCTGAGTGTGACCTCTTCACGTTGATCACTTAAATGGCGCATGTATTCGTTTACTGATGCTTGAACTCCGATTAAGGCATTTTTACGCGCATTTAAAAGTATTCCACCAACATGCGCAATCTCATGATCCCAGAATCCCAATTCTGACAATCCACTTTTTCCTATTTGTACTTGTTTGAGTAGGCGATTCCTTCTTGTTAAGACCATTTGATACCGTTGCATTGCACGTAGATAACTCCGGTCAACTTGTGAAATCATCATGTCAAGATATCTACGACGGATCAGCGGTGGGCCAGCTAAGATATCTATATCACCGGTTGTAAAAAGTACTGAAGACAATTGTCCAACAATGTCGCTAATACGTTTTTCTAATCCATTGAGACGTGCTCGCTTGCCCGGTCTTTTCTTTTCTTTTCCTTGACCTTTTCCTTGGCCAATAACAGCAAGTTCAATTTGAAGATGTCCAGCTGCTCTTTCAACTGTACCCATAAGTTTTGCGACAGGTGGCGCATCCTCTAAAGCATCGCGATGTACTAAATCAGTGTCGCTACTTGCTCGACTTGAACGCATTGTTGAAAGTAGGTAAATACCTTCTAGAAAGTTACTTTTTCCCTGGGCATTCTTCCCAATTACAAGTGATAATCCTCGTTCGAGTTCGATTGAGAAGTGTTTATAATTCCGAAAGTTTTTAAATTGTAAAGACGTGATATACAAGAGCTTACCTGCCTCAAGTATAGCTTAGCTTTCCGAAACTATTTTCCCTCGAAGTGTTTTATAAGGTAACTGTGATTTCGCAATTGGCCGGATGTCGTTATAATCTTAAAAAATATAGTAATGCGAGTTAGCAGATGAAGGTTCAAGTCCTGCAAGAAAATTTCCAACGTGGCCTTGCAATAGTAAGTCGAGCGGTCCCCTCACAGACCTCTCTTCCTATTGCTGCAAATGTACTTGTTGGTACAGACGGTGGTCGGTTGAAATTATCAGCAACTGATCTAGATATTTCGATTAGTGCATGGATTGGTGCACGTGTTGATTCAGAAGGTGTAACGACGATACCAGCACGTTTGTTAAATGATTTTGTTGCTCAACTTCCTGCCGAAACAACTGATATTGAGTTGCCTGATGGTGAACGGCAGGTGCGAATTGCATGTGCCCGCCATGAAGCAACGATCAATATTATGAATGCTGATGATTTTCCAGCTATAGAATCGTTAACTGAGGGAATTAGTATCGATTCTAATGCAGCTGAATTAAAACATGCGATAGATCGAGTTGAGTTTGCAGCAGCTAATGATGATACTCGGCCAGTTTTGACTGGTGTAAGTTTTAAAACAGATGGCGAAACACTTACTTTAGCTGCTGCGGATGGTTTCCGTCTTGCTGTTGCAGATGTAGCTTTAGCAAATGCTCCTACAGAAGCGCTAGATATTATTGTTCCTGCACGCGCACTTCGTGAGCTTTCTCGTCTTATGGGTGATTCAGATGATGCTTTTGTGATTCGTGTAAATAATGAGAAAACAAAAATTCTTTTTGGGCGACCAGATTTTGAAATCGTTGCGCAGTTGGTTCAAGGTACCTTTCCAAATTATCAACAGCTAATACCTAGCGAATGGTCTACACGTACGATTATAGATGCTGATCAATTTAGTCGTTCAGCACGGATCGCTGCTGTGTTGGCTCGGGATGGAAGCGGAATTGTGCGTGTCCAGATAACACCTGAGGGGGATGATAGTTCAGGAAAATTGGTTCTCAGTGCTCGTGCTGATGAGATTGGTGATAACCAAAATGAGCTCGAAGCACAAGTTGAAGGGGAAGCTGCACAAATAGCTTTTAATAGTCGTTATCTAAAAGATGTCTTGGATGCTCTTTCTGGAGATATTGCTCTAGAGACTACTAGTCCTTCTAGTCAGGGTGTTTTTCGTTCAGTAAACGATGATAGTTACCTCCATGTTGTAATGCCGATGTTTGTTCAGTGGTAGATACAATCTAATAATTGTTTTATCTGGACATGACTGGTTGTTAATTAAGTGATCGTCCAATTAATTATTTGAAGTGGCTTTGTGATGGAGAGCAATATGAAGGAATTCTTCGTAGATGTAGTAACGCCAGACGGTGAAATGGAGTGTTTTGCAGTCCATCCTGATGATGCGGGTTCTTTTCCAGCCGTAATTTTGTATATGGATATGCCTGGAATTCGTGAGGAGTTGTATGAGTTCACGCGAAAAATTGCAGCGCAAGGCTATTTTTGCTTGCTTCCAGACATGTTCTATCGTGAAGGTAAAATCCGGTTCGATCTTTCTAAAGGAAGAAACGAAATTGATAAAATGTTTGTTGTGGGAAGAACATTGAACCATGAAAAGGTCATGCGTGATACCAAGGGCATGTTAACTTATCTGGATGCCCAAAAAGTAGTAAAAGGCCCTACAGGCTGTGTTGGCTATTGTATGAGTGGCCGCTATGTAGTTGGCGCAGCTGGGACATACCCCGATCAGTTTGCAGCAATCGCTTCTTTGTATGGTGTTGGTATTGTTACGGAAGAACCTGATTCCCCTCATTTGTTGGCAGATAAAATTAAAGGAGAATTGTACTTAGGTTTTGCTGCTGAAGATCCATTTGTAGGACCTGAAGTTATTCCAGAGCTTGAGAAGTCTCTTGATAACTATAAAGTTCCCCATGTTATAGAAGTACACCCGGATACCGATCATGGCTTTTGCTTTCCCGAACGACCGGCTTATATGGAATCCGCAGCCGAAAAAGTATGGGATATCATCTTCGATCTTTTTGAGCGCAAACTCAAAGTTTAAAGTTTTAGGCTTTATCAAATAATATGTGTAGGTCTGAAAGTCCTCTAAGAATAAAGCTTGGCGTATGTGTCGGTTCTTCTGGATAATCAGGATCACGACGAATATTTTTCATGCGACTTAAAAGTTCTTCATAAGCTACACGAATCTCCAATCGTGCTAATGCGGATCCTACGCAGTAGTGAGGTCCTGCACTGAAGGCCATTTGAGTTCTTGAGTTTTCTCGAGAAACATCAAATTGTTCTGCTTCAGGAAATTGTTCGTTGTCCCGATTTGCAGCGGCATAAATCAACATTAATGTCTGACCTTTTGCTATGGCCTCTCCCCCAAGTTCGGTATCTTTAGTTGCAATACGGAATAGCGCACGTACCGGGGTTTCAAATCGTAGAGATTCTTCGACCATGTTAGGGATCAGGGAAGGATCGTTTTGGAGAGCTTCCATTTGTTCTGGGTTTTCCAATAAGGCAAGCATGGTCATTCCCAGACAATGGGCAGTTGTTTCTTTCCCGGCTACTTGCAGTTGTTGGAGAATGCTTAAAATTTCATTATCAGTAAGCCTTCGAGGCTCATCATCAGTTTCCATCTCAGCAGTTGCGAGAGTTGTCATGATGTCATCTTTAGGATTTTGTCTTCGTTCTTCAGCGACAGATAAAAAGAACTGTTGCATTTCCTTTCCGGCTAGAAAGGCTTTTTTTTCCATTTCGGGTGGAATTTTAGTTTCTATACCACCAATTGCAAGGTCTGCCCTTTTTTTGTATTCCTTTAATTCAGTTCTCGGTATTCCAATTTGATCAGCTATAACTGACATAGGAAGTTCATCTGCAAATTGCTTAACTAACTCAACCTTTCCGTCATCTATGAAGCTATCAATAATTTCTGTGACTACTTCACGACAATAATCTTCCATTCCTGCTACACGTCTGGCAGAAAGAGCTTTGTTCACGAGTGCTCGGTATCGTGCATGGTTTGGAGGATCAGCACTTAGAAGTGTGTCTGGGGTTTCTTTTGCTGCTAACTTAGCGGCTGCGCGGAATTTCTGTAATTCAGGATCGTCAGTTGGTGGTGGCTCTACGCCAAACGCTGTTACAGCCTTCGACGAATAGGTATGCGGGTCATGTACAACTTCCGATAGGAGTTCGTAACTACTCACGATTACGAACGGCAGGCCAGGTACTTCATAAACTGGCGCTTCTTCATGAAGTGCCTGATAAAAGGGGAACGGGCACTCTAACGTTTCTGGCGCAAGCGGATTAAAGTCAGCGACTGATGTCATATTGATCTCCTGTTAAGCTGCCTGATTATAAAAAAACTAGTTTTTTTATAAATGTTATTTGAATCTGTAAGTGATTCGACCACGTTTAAGATCGTAAGGAGACAATTCCACTAGCACTCTATCCCCGGGTAAGACTCGAATATAATTTCTGCGAATTCTGCCACTAATGTGTGCAAGTACTTCATGCCCATTAGCCAGTTCTATCCGGAAATTCGCATTTGGTAGTGCTTGTTGTACCATGCCTTCAACTTCAATTGCTTCTTTCTTTGCCATTAACTCTCCTATGAATCAAGTACTTCTTTGAATAAACATGAGAACGAGTAGAACTCGTTCTCATGTTTATTTTACTTTATTTCCTGTGAAACCGGATCTGGCTTTAATCGACGCATAACTCGACAGGTTTCGATGACCTCAAAGATATCCATAGGTGCAGTGTAGGGCGTAGCTGTCAGAACAAAAACTCTTGACTTGCTTCAAGAATTAACCAACGATCGTGCAATGGTGTGATTAATAAGGACACCGGAGGAGTTTTTATGTCTCGTGATTATGATGTGATAGTTATTGGTTCAGGGGCTGCTGGTCTTGCAGCTGCGGTAACCGCTCATGATGCTGGTGCTAGTGTCATTGTTTTGGAAGCAGATAATATTGTTGGCGGATCTTCTCGCCTATCAGGCGGCCACTTTTATGCTGCGGGGACCAGTATTCAGCGTGAAGCTGGAATCACCGACGATAGTGCTGAGGATATGTTTAGTTACTATATGACTCTTAATCAATGGCTCGTTGAGCCAGCAGTAGCGCGTGCTTATTGTGATAATGCAGCCCCTACTTTTGAATGGATGCGTTCTCTTGGAGTCCAGTATCTTCCTGAACGTGTTTATATTTCTGGTATAGATACAGTACCTCGTGGGCATCCCCCTGAAGGTGAAGGTCTTGCAGTTGTTAAGATCCTTGATGCAGAGAGAATTGAACGCGATATCGATCTTGCGTTAATGACGCGTGCGACTGGTTTGATTGAGGAGAACGGAGAAGTAGTAGGTATAACTGCAGGGGATCAAGAGGTGCGTGCAGGTGCAGTTATTATTGCGTCAGGCGGGTTTGGCCATAATCCCGAATTTATTGAAAAATATTGGCCTGATGCAAATGAACATGGCGAACGTGTCTGGGCTATTTCAGGTCCCAAGGCGATGGGTGATGGCATTACTCTCGGTGAACAGGCTGGAGCCACTTCCGCAGGTTTTAACCGTGGACTTTTACTGTTAACCCCTGGCTTTAATCGAGATTTGGAAGTCGCCGTTCCTCCATGGTGCATTCTTATTAGTAGAGAAGGGCGACGTTTCACTGCCGAAACTGCTCCTTACACTGTTATGGCGGGTCTATTCAAAAGGAATGGATTTGTTGCCTACGCGGTGTTTGATGAGGAAACTCGAAAACAGGCTGATGATATGCCAGTAGGTCCTTCGTGGACTTCGGAATCCCTGCTCAATTATGCCGAGCAAGGAAGGATTTTTCGTAGTGAAAGCTTGGAGGATTTGGCTGAACAGGCAAAAATTAATGTTGCGCCTCTTCTGGGAACAATCGAGAAATACAATGAGTCTTGTGCCGATGGTGTTGATCATGATTATTTCAAACCTATCGGTTTGTTACCGATTAAAACACCTCCATATTATGCAGTTGAGGTACGCCCTTCAGTAATTGCGTGGACTGGTTATGGGTTACGAACAGGCCCAGAAACAAATGTTATCGGTAAAGATGAACGCTCAGTACAAGGCTTGTTTGCTGCGGGTGAAACAGTTGGTACTTTGCACGGCGATCGTTACATAGGTGGAGGGGGCTCTTTTGGTCCTGCTTTGACCTTTGGCCGAATAGCAGGAAGGGAAGCTGCAAGACACGCACTCGAAACCGCGGGATTAATTGAATAGCGCTTCCTCAAGATCCATCGGAGCATTTACGGCTGCAGTATTCCACACCTGTTTTTCCATCGAGGGATCTTGAAGGTACCTCGTGATCGCATCCGTTTGGATTTTCTTTGCTTTGATAATTTTTGCATCGTGAATAAGTAATGTCATCCGAGATATCGCGCGCTATTAGTGCCCAGCAAAGGCCTACTAGGTTGATAGGACGAAAAATGTGAGAACGAACTCCTCCTCCTGGGGGACGTTCGCCAGACCAGCCACCATGATAGTCACCTATGCCCGTGTACTTATAGAGATTGCTATTAAGGATTGACTTCCCTTCTGGAACAGTCTTGGTAAGTCTCTGTTTTCCTTCTTCCGATTGTGCATGCATTGCTGCATTGCCAATAATGTTCCATTCGTCGAACCAATCATCTAACCGATTTTCTTGAAACGAATCACTATGTACATTAGATGTAAAGAAATCACCATACTTGGTAGTAAAGCCTCGAACAGTCTGTTCAAAAGCTTTACTACCTTCCGCTATTTCAGATAGAGGTATATCCGTTGTTTTGAAGGACTGGTTCTTTTGTATTTGTGTATTAACCCACCGGTGCATATCTAGTTGATAAAACGTGGATTTAACTAGCTTTCCTTCGTGTTGGTAGTTTTCATTTTCCTCGGACCCCATACTTTGCATTATGTTGGAGCTGGCAGGACGGTTTGAGAAAGGATTTGAACGGAAATTTGAAAGTCTGTTCCCCGGGGTTAATCCTGTTGCAGGGTTGAATACGGGGGTTCGACCTTCTCTTAGGTAGTCAATTCGGGAACTGTAAAAGACGTAACCTCCCGAAGGCGTAATAAGAAACCCCTCAGGAGCAACATATTCATATGGAAGAATTTTTACAGATAGTGATGAGTCCATTCATGTATCTTCACGCGTAACAGGAGTGCTGTAAACTATTTTAAATTAAATGGGGTTATCGTTTGTTCTATATATTTTCGCGTTGACATCTTTCCTGACTGGTCATATTTTCAGGTAAGGATTAAGAAATGGTGTCGTATGAAGAAATAGGTTCAATTGCAGTTTCTATTACTGATCCTGCGGAAGGGACGAATGCCAGGGTACTACTCGAGACAGGCCTACGATCCTAAGAAGTATCCAGGGGGAGCACTTCTCGACGATGTCGATTATTTTTGAAGAAGATAATGCTTTGGTCAGTTAATTAACTCTGAGGTAGTATCTTTTTATGAAATTAGTCTTAGCTCTTTCTTTTTCTATCATTTGCTCCACATTTTGGATTGGATGTGGGAATAGTAGTGTTTCTAAGGAGATGATTCCAGAAAAGAATGAGGCACAAATTCAAGCTACTGTTACGGCTACACCTGAAAGGATAGAATCCCCAAAGCCCACCGCGACAGTTACGCCACAGCCCTCACAAGAAAGTGGGATCCCTGCTGAAGTGCGTATTATATCTGGCGCACGATGTGAGGAAGTAAAGGATACCTATTACGATTTTGATATTGATGCTCAAAATGTGGGGGAAAAGGATATTTCCAGTCTTTATATGACAGTCGATCTGATTGGGGATGATGGTTCGGTGGTAAATAGTGTCGATTCAATAATTATTCCATCATTACCTCAGGGAGCTACTTTTAATGTTCGTGGAACGATGGATACTTTTTCTCAAACGATTGCTTCTTGCCAAGTTAAATTTACTGATGAAAGTGGCGAGGTAAATTTCCAAGGTAATCTAAATGAGTAACCAGTGATGACTTAGTGAACTTCGGTGAGATGATTTGAAAATGAATGCAAATGATCGGTACAGGAAACTTATCGAAGATGTTAAGCACCAAAAAAAAAGCTTGAATCTACCAGAAACAAATAGTGCCCAGTGGAGCAAGGTTGCACCTGGTTATAGATTTGATCCTTTTCGAAAGCCTGATGCAGTTTTGGACGCATTAAAGGATCAAATCTATAAGACTGACACAGTCCTAGAAATTGGAGGGGGTGCGGGGAGGACTGCATTACCCTTGGCCTTACATTGTGAAAGTGTGACTAACATCGAACCTTCATCAGGTATGTGTAGCGAGTTTATTGAGTTAGCAAATAGTTCAAAAATCACAAATGTGAATGTAGATAAATCTACTTGGGAAGATGCCATATTTCCTACTTGTGATGTGGCTGTGATAGTAGATGTGACTTACTTTATATCTGAAATTGGGAGTTTACTTAAAAAAATGGAACGTGCTGCTAAGCGGCGTGTAATTATTGCAACTTGGAATCCACCGCCCCCAAATCGTAATGCTGCATTATTTGAGTTGGTATATGAAGAGGACTTTAAGTTGTTGCCCAGCTATTTGGAAATTTCGGATGTGCTTCTGGAAGTAGGTATACGACCATCCGTTTTGATGCCGGATGTAATTTTTCAGTGGCCTGAAAAATTATTGACTACGAGAAAAATGGCAATTTCTTTTGCATTAGATGCGGTGGGAGCACCGTCGACAGAACGAATGAAAGATCGTATCGTCCAGAACTTCAATGCCTTATTTTCTTTTGAGGAGGGTATATTTCGTCCGCTTTGGAGACCTGTAGCACCGGCAGTATTGCTTACCTGGACGACAGAACATCCTGAACGAGCTATTAGTTAAGATCGAGAGTTTCAAATAAAGTAGAACCTTCGAGTAGAGATACCATCCTTTCAAGCTTTCTTTCTCCTTGAAATTGGGTATTATCAAAAATCCCTTCCAGTGCAATAACAGTATTTTCTGTGTCCGTTCTTGACAACAGGACTGGAACACCTCGTGCATTGGCTGCATCGAATAAATAATCCGATGGTTGTCGGCCGCCAGTAAGAATTAAGCATTCAGGATTGGAAGCAAGTGCCGCAAGATGCTGATCTGTTTTGTCATAACGTACTACTACAGCTTTTGAATCAAAGCGTTCTAGATAAGGTTGCCCTGCATCAGAGGAAATCGGGGCTATAACCAAGTGATCACAGGTTGTGCTGTCACTACGATCACCTTGGACGATTCGCTCAGCATGCAAGAGGTCTTGAGCCTCCTTAATGCTAAAGCCATTTAATGTACGATCGGCTTGAATTGTTATTAAAGGAATATCAAAAATTTCTTTTTCTGGAATTTCTTTTGTTGAAACATCAGTGGCTATTACAATTTCTGGAGATGGTTCTGTTGCTGGTTTTAAGCTGGGGATACCTCGATTCACAAAAATTATGTAATCTGCTTTAGGAATCGATATAATTCCTGCGTTGAATTCAACAATAAGCAATTCTTCTGGCTTTGGGATGGGTAATTGGTCCAGTTGAATAGGTACATTCGAACTTTCCGGGACAAATTCAAGAGAACTGAACCAGCGGGCATCCTCACGAGAACGGGCATTTGGTTCTCCTGAAATAGCACGTATAAGACGAACAGGACGACCTGTATATGCAATGTGGCGGGCAATAGCCGCAGCTATACCAGTTTTACCTGAACTAGGAGCATCTGAAGTGATAGCAAGAAGGGTCATTGAAAGATTGTGTACATCTAATCGTGTTGCGGCAAGTTAGAAAGCATGAATAGTACTAAAAACGTTAAACTATCTTAAAAAATCGGGTGATCCAAATGAAAGTGGTAGATGCTATTGCACAAATTTTAAAAAGAGAAGGAGTTGAATTTCTCGTTGCTTATCCGGTAAATCCAATTATCGAAGCAGCCGCGAAAGCAGATATCCGTACAATTATTGTACGTCAAGAGCGTACTGGGTTGCATATGGCAGATGCATATAGTCGACTGAACTCTGGAAATAAAATTGGTGTTTTTGCAATGCAGCATGGGCCTGGTTCTGAAAATGCTTTTGGGGGTGTGGCTCAAGCCTATGGTGATTCGGTTCCGATTGTAGTACTACCAGCAGGTTATTCGAGAAGCCTTACTAATGTTGCCCCAAATTTCAATTCGGCATTGAATTATATGCATATAACTAAATGGTCAGAACATGTTGAGATTGCAAGTGCAGTTCCGGCAGCATTAAAAAGGGCTTTCACACAGGTTCGAAATGGGCGTCCCCGTCCAGTGTTGATTGAAATTCCCAGCGATCTTTTTGGCGAAGATATCGATTTGGATTACGAGCCTTCATTTTCAGTAAGATCAGGTCCTGATCCAGAAGTAGTATCAGAGGTCGCAGTTGTACTGAAAGAGGCTAAGAAACCAGTGATTTATGCGGGGCAAGGAATACATTATGCAGAGGCTTGGCAGGAATTAAAAGACTTAGCAGAGCTGCTAAAAATTCCAGTAACAACTAGCCTGCAAGGGAAAAGTGCTTTTCCTGAAAGCCATCCTTTGTCACTTGGTTCAGGTGGACGAGCAGCACCTCGTCCAGTTTTTCAAGCTATCGAAGAAGCTGATGTTATTTTCGGAATTGGGTGTAGCTTTGCAACAACTGGTTTCGGTTTGGCAATGCCAGCTGGAAAAACGTATATTCACGCAACATTGGATCCACAGGATCTGAACAAGGATGTTCAGGCTAATCATGCGCTTATAGGAGATGCGAAATTAATTTTACAAGCATTACTTGAAGAGTTGGCTGGTACCCAAGTTGGTGGAAGGGAGGAAGTTGTAACTCAAATCAATACAAGGAAACAGGAATGGTTAAGTGAATGGGAACCTAAACTCATATCTAGTGAAGTGCCACTTTCTCCTTACAGGGTGATACATGAATTAATGTTGGAAACTAATCATAAGGAAACTATTATTACTCATGATGCGGGGAGTCCACGTGATCAACTGTCACCATTTTGGGTGTCGAAAGAGCCACTTAGCTATATAGGTTGGGGGAAAACCACGCAGCTTGGTTATGGATTAGGGTTAGCAATGGGAGCAAAACTTGCGCACCCTGAAAAGCTTTGTATAAATGTATGGGGTGATGCAGCGATTGGTTTTACGGGGATGGATTTTGAGACAGCGGTTCGAGAACATATTCCTATACTTTCAATACTTATGAATAATTTTTCAATGGCGATTGAAATCCCCATAATGCAAGAAGCACAAGCGAAATATAAGAGTACAGATATTAGTGGTAACTATGCTGATATGGCAAAGGCTTTTGGTGGTTATGGTGAACGCATTACAGATCCTAGCGAAATAGGTGCTGCTATTAGAAGGGGTATTCAAAAAACAGAAGAAGGAATACCTACTCTATTAGAGTTTATAACTGCTAAAGAATTAACAATTTCAAAATAATAAAGCGAGCATATATTAATTATATAGGAGGGGAAAATGAATCGTTTGCAAGGAAAAGTAGCTTTTATTACTGGGGCAGGTAGCGGTCTTGGTAGAGGAATGGCGTTGAGATTTGCTGAAGAGGGAGCTGATATAGGTTGCTTTGATCTCTCGTTGGAGACGGCTGAAGAAACTGCGGAGCTTGTACGAACTCTTGGGAAAAAGGCGATCACTTTTGAAGGTGATGTTCGAAACAGCAAAGATTTAGTAGAGGGTATAGAAAAAACGGTTACAGAATTAGGTGATTTGTGGGTTGCGTGTGCAAATGCAGGAATAAATGCATCTGGGACACTCCTGACCTTAACTGAAGAGGATTGGCAAAGAGTGATTGACGTTAACTTAACTGGGGTTTTTCTAACATGTCAGTCTGCAGCCAGACAAATGGTTGATCAGGGGAAAGGTGGAAGGATCATTTCGACTGCGTCTGTGGCAGCGGAAAAAGGTTTCGCTGGTTTAATACCTTATGGTGCAACTAAAGCTGGCGTACGTATGATGACCCGAAGTATGGCTCAAGAACTTGCTGTGCATAGGATTACTGTTAATTCGATTGGGCCTGGATTGATAGCAACTAACTTTGGTGGAGGTAATTATCAGGATCCTGAATATAAGGAGCAGCAAGGGAAAACAATTCCATTAGGACGGATAGGTGAGGCTACAGATGTTGCTGCTATGGCTGCATTTATTGCTAGTGATGATGGCGAGTATGCTACGGGATCATATTTTCTTATTGATGGAGGTATGACAGATTCGGGTTTTGGTAGTTGAGTCAGAAAGTTTATTTATGGATGTCGGCTCGGTAGTTCATCCTTGCGGTTAGGTAGGGAGATTTCATGATCAAGCCAAATGCCAATGTGTTCACCGGTTCGTCCTGCAGGTCCTTCCAAAATTAGTTTGACTGCGAGCTCTCCTATTTGTTCGGGTTTCATCCAGCGTTCTAGTATTTCTGGACTTGGTTCTTGCCCAGAGGCATAGCGAACCATTGCAGAGTCTGTTGCGTCCATGCCTAGAGCATTGACACGAATATTATGTGGCTTGAGAGCTTTTGCCCAAGATTCCGTTAAGCCACGTGTTCCCCATTTTGAGGCATCGTAAATATCCATACGGCTGCCTCCACCTGTAGCAAAACCATGTGGGGGAACAATATGATCGGTAGCGATATTGATAATTTCTCCATTGCCAGCCTCCACCATATGAGGAATTACCGATCTTCCCACTTGGAAAACCCCCCTCAAGTTGGTCGCAATAATAGCTTCAAAATCGTCCAGCACTTTTTCATAGGAGTCTGTAATCGGCGTTGCTCTCCAAATGCCGGCGTTGTTAATAAGAATATCAATTTTGCTGAACTTTTTTATTGTATTTTCTACAAATCTAGCCACCTCAGTAGAGCTTCTTACATCTGCGATCACAGCTTCGACAGGGACATCATGTTCAGTATTTAGTGCTCGTCCAACTGTTGTAATATGTGGGTTAATATCACAAATTGCGATTGTAGCTCCTTCAGCTGCAAATACATTGGCACAACCCTTCCCAATTCCACTTGCAGCACCTGTTATTACTGCAACTTTGTTTTGTAAACGTTTATTCATTAGACGCATTTCCTTCTTTAGTTAGTGGTACCGAGGGAGGGATTCGAACCCTCAAGCCCGTGAAGGCCACGGGTTTTAAGCCCGCTGCGTATGCCATTCCGCCACCTCGGCAAAGTTCAGAAAATATTCATATGATTATGAACTGAAAAATCAAGACCGTCGACGTTTTTTTCGTTTAGGACGTTTTTTTGCGCGTTCGATTGCTTTTTGCCGTGCAGCTTCACGTTCTTCGGGAGGTCTTGCCTCTTTAATATTAGCGGGTTCAATGCTATTTGAATTATATGTACAGCTGGGATAATTCCAACAGGCATAAAAAGTTCCTCGGCGACTGCTGCGTTCCACAAGCTGTCCATTTTTGTGCTCCTCATCACATTCTGGACAGGATATATCTACGGGTATACCGGTACGAAAGTCACAATCTTTAGCCGCACGCCCAGCACATTCAAGATATTGGCCATATGGACCTGTTTTTATTATTGTACCTTTCTCACAACGGGGACAGAGGTAGTGTGAAGCTTCGGGTTCTGCGGGTGTCGCTGGTTCACCTTCTTCTGTTAAAGGGCGTAAAGATTTGCATTCAGGATAGTTAGAGCAGCCAAGAAATTCACCATGCCGACTGCGTCTGACTATATAGAGGCCATCTTTACATTCTTCGCAAGGAATATCCGTGATTTTCTGTTGCTTAGGGGCATTTTCTTTTGCATTAGTGTAGTCATCAAAAAATGGTTCCCAAACAGATCGTACGACGTCACGGTACTCATATTCCCCATTTGCAATACCATCAAGTCTTCCTTCAAGCTCACTTGTGAAAGGGACAGCCACGTAATTATTCATATGTTCAACTAAAAAATCATTGACAATGAATCCGTTTTCAGTAGGTGTTAATGCTCTACCTTGCCTATTTGCATAGTCGCGATTTAAAACGGTTTGAATCGTTGATGCATAGGTGCTTGGGCGACCAATGCCTTCTTCTTCAAGTTTTTTTACAAGCGTTGCATCAGTAAAGCGTGGGGGAGGTTCAGTAAAGTGTTGTTTCCCATCGACTGCTGAAGCATTAAGTATGTCACCTTGCTTTAGATTCGGTAGGCTAACCGGATCTACATCATCATTTTTTTCATTATCGTCCTTTTCTCGTTCATCCGCATCGCCTACTTTGGCATCATAGATAGCAAGGTAGCCAGGGAAAACAATTTGACTTGCAGAAACACGAAAAAGCCCCTGTGACTTCCCATCAGCATTCGCACTGATATCAACTCGCATAGTTTTGTAAAGGGCCTCGCTCATTTGACTGGCTAAAAATCTTTGCCAAATGAGTGTATATACGCGTAGTTCATTTTGATTGAGAATCGTTTTTAGTGATTCTGGAGTGAGAGACGGGTCAGTTGGTCGTATTGCTTCATGTGCTTCTTGTGCTCCTTTGGCCTTCCGAGTGTATGTTCGGGGCTTACGTGGAACAAAATCTTTCCCCCATGTAGACGTAATAGTCTCTCTTGCTGCTGTACATGCTCCAGATGAAACATTGGTAGAATCTGTACGCATATAGGTTATTAATCCGATTTGACCTTGTCCTGGTATATCAACGCCTTCATATAAAGATTGGGCAGTACGCATTGAGTTGTTCGCATTCATGCCGTAGCGATTGTTGGCAGCTTGTTGGAAGGTACTGGTAATAAATGGGGGTGGGGGTTTCCTTTTGCGTTCCCCTTCAGTGACAGTTGCTACATCAAATTGTGAACGTTTGAAAATCTCAATTAGATTCTGAGCCTCTATTTCACTTGAGATTGCTGTTTTTTCTAATCGTTTCTTACCTGATAAAGAATGTAATGTGGCAGTGAAGTTCTCATGTTCAAGAGTCACAAACATTCCATGAATTGACCAATATTCTCGAGCTTCGAAGTCGGTAATTTCACGTTCCCGTTCAACTATTAGTCGTAATGCAACACTTTGTACACGGCCTGCACTGCCTGAACGTAAAATTTTCTCTTGTACCAACCATGAAAGTGGATATCCGATTAAACGATCAATAACTCGTCGAGTTTCTTGAGCTTCAACGAGATTTCGATTAATGTCTCCAGGGTTTGCGAAAGCTTCTTCTATTGCAGGTTGTGTAATTTCGTGAAAAACAACACGCTTTGTTTTTTCAGGAGGAATTTCTGCGGCATCTACAATGTGCCAAGAGATTGCTTCTCCTTCCCGATCCGGATCAGTTGAAAGATAAACAGTTTCTGCTAGCTTGGCTGCTTCCTTTATTTTGGTGACGATTTCTATTTTTTCTTTATCAATAGTGTAATTTGGTTCAAAATTACCGGATTTTACATCAACCCCATATCCAAAACTAACCAGATCTCGAACATGTCCAACCGAAGCAATCACTGTATATTCTTCACCTAGAAAATTGCTAATAGTTCGAGCTTTAGCTGGTGATTCGACAATCACAAGGTTTTTTGTTGCGGTAGACTTTTTAGCCATTAATTTAGGGCTCCAACTTTTTTTTAGATGTATTCGTATCTCACGAATACCAGTACCTGGTCATGTTTGTCAAAAGTTTCGTTCAAAAAAATGGGTTTTAGTCGTGAATTGGTCGTTTTAATCGTTGTTCGGTGCGAATTTCAGGATTAGTAGGGATATATTGACTTAAGAAATCAGATGCATAGTCATCAAAGTTATTTTCAAGAATTGCCTTTCTAATATTTTCCATAAGGCGTACCAAAAAGCGAATGTTATGAATTGAGGTAAGGCGATATCCTAAAAGTTCATTATTTCGGAATAAGTGATGTATATATGCTGTGGTGAATGTTTGACATGTAGAGCAATCACATTTTTTTGATAATGGTGATTTGCTATCACGATAACGTGCTGCTCCAATGTTTATGCGGCCTTCGTTTGTGAAAATTCCTCCTGTTCTTCCTAATCTGGTTGGGAGGACGCAGTCAAAAAGATCGATACCTAAAGAGACACTATTTATAAGATCTTCAGGACTCCCGACACCCATTAGATAACGAGGGCGATCGATGGGGAGTTGTGGCGTAATAGCTGTAAGCATTTCTTGCATAGTATCTTTGGATTCTCCGACAGAGAGGCCGCCAATGGCAATTCCAGGTGTATCGAGTGTTGCGACCTCACGTGCAATTGACGTGCGTAGTTTTGAGTCAAAACCACCTTGAATAATAGGAAAAATGGGTTGGTTACCTATAGCTTTTCGGGAACGTTCATACCATCGAAGTGTTCGTTTTGCAGCCTCCATAATTTCATTTTGAGATGCGTTTACTGCAACAAGTTGGTCAAGAGGCATGGCAATATCAACACCTAGAGCAGCTTGAATTTCAACAGCAAGTTCAGGTGTGTAATGATGTTCACTTCCATCATGATGTGAACGGAATCTAACGCCGCTCTCATCCACTTGGACTAGCTTGCTTAGGCTGAAGACTTGAAAGCCGCCACTGTCAGATAATATTGGGCCTTGCCAACCCATGAAATCGTGAATTCCGCCTAATTGTTCGATTAAATTATGAGTAGGACGTAGATATAAATGGTAGGCATTAACCAAAATAATTTCTGCGCCTGTACCTAAAACGTCTTCCGGTGAGAGGGCTTTGACTGAGGCAAGTGTTCCTACGGGCATAAAGGCAGGAGTGGAAATTGCCCCGTGGGTTGTAATTAATTGACCAGCACGAGGTCCTTGAGGATTGCTTGAGTTTGATTCACGGAAAAAAGAAATATTCATCCAAGCAATGTTTCTGCAGCAGTTCGAAATGTGGATTCTGAAACATCGCGACTAACAATTGCATTACCAATTCCGCTTAGGAGGACCCAAGAAAGAGTTCCTTGACGCATTTTTTTATCACTCTGCATAGTTTTTAGTATTTCATTTAGATTTACATCAGGTGCTTTTGATGGCAGCTCACAAGCCATAAGCAGATTCTGCTGACGTTTAAGGTCATTCTCACTTAAAAGGCCAAGTTGATAGGAGATTCTTCCTGCTACATGCATGCCAATAGCAACTGCTTCCCCATGTCGATAAGTTTGATATCCCGTACATGATTCAATCGCGTGCCCAACCGTATGTCCATAATTTAGAAGCATCCGTTTTGACGACTCGCGTTCATCATCAGAAACAATTTTTGCTTTTATAAAACTGCTTCTTGCTATGAATTCAGGTTCGATCATTGATTTAAGGCTGGAAGAAGTTTTTTCCAATAGCTCTACGAGTTCCAGATCAAGTATGAGGCCATGCTTTATCAACTCAGCAAGTCCATCTCGAATCTGACGTGCAGGAAGGGTCGCTAACAATGTGGGATCCGTGATAACTGCACTAGGCTGAGCAAAGGCTCCAATCAAGTTTTTCCCGAATGCGTGATCGACTCCTGTTTTTCCACCTATTGCAGCATCAACCATGCCGAGGAGTGTCGTTGGAACATGTATGAAAGGAATTCCGCGGAGGGTAGTAGCGGCGACGTAACCACCGAGATCTGTTACAACACCTCCTCCAAGGCAGACAATAAAATCAGATCGTTCAACATGTTTTTCTAACAACCAATTGTATACAAGTTCAACTGTCGCAAGGTTCTTTTTGTCCTCGCCTGCATTAATCGCGTGCAGGTCTGTTGTATATCCTGATTTCGACAAAACTGTTTCAATTCTTTTGCCGAACCTTTTTCCGACTTCTGTGTCTGTAATGATGAACGCACGATTGCCAATATCTAACATTCTGCAAATCTCGCCGACGTGTTCTAACGATTGGTTATGAACAAAAATATCGTATGTTCCTGAGGTAGTTCTAACTGAAGTTGCAGGTTCTAGATTCATGAAGCTACTCTATGTAATTCATTAGCAATTCGCTCACATACTTTTCCCGGGGTTAGGTTATCTACTTGGATTTGGAAATCATTTTTTAAATAAAAATTTAATCTTTGTTCATGTAATAACACTAATGTTTCCTTTGGGTTATCACCAAGTAGGGGGCGAGGCTCTTGAGCTACACTCTGGCTTAACCTTTGTGCAGCTTCAGCTGGAGTTATATCAAGCCAAATCACCTTCCCAGTTTCCAGAATTTCCTGATTCGCTAGAAATGTTGGGGCGCCACCGCCACATGCAATAACTACTTTGTCTGCTTGTGCTGCTTTTCTCATTGCCTGATTTTCATGCTCACGGAAAATTAATTCTCCCGAGTTACCAAATATGTTAATTATTGATTTCCCTACTGCATTTTCGATTAAAGAATCGGTATCGCAAAATGTGAAGTCTAGTATTGATGCGAGTAAAGGGCCCACTGTAGATTTTCCACTACCTGAAAGTCCGATAAGGAAAATACGATTTTCGCTAAATGTTTCGCGCATGAGAGCCTCTTTAAGTTTTGCGAGGCCTAAGAGCTTTTTGTGAGTTCTTGAAGTTGTCTTTGATTTCTTCTATTGTGTCGCCTCCGAATTTTTCAATCCAGGCATCAGCGAGGATAATGGCTACCATTGCCTCTGCCACAACTCCTGCAGCTGGAACAATACATACGTCACTGCGTTCATAGTGTGCAAGGACTTCTCCACCTGTCTCTAAGTCAACTGAAGGCAAAGGATTGGCTAATGTAGGGATTGGCTTAACGGCAGCACGGACAATAATTTCTTCTCCCGTGCTAATCCCACCTTCAATACCACCGTGTCTGTTAGTTTCGTGTGACCACAAACGTTCATCCCATTTATTGGATGGTTGAATTACGTCATGAGTTTCCGAGCCACGTTTAGTTGTCGCTTCGAAACCAAGTCCAAAGCCAACACCTTTGAATGCGTTGATGCTGCAAATAGCTTGTGCAATACGTCCGTCGAGCCTTCGGTCCCATTGAACATATGAACCGAGACCGATTGGAATATTTGCTACACGAACTTCTATTTCTCCACCAAGAGTGTCGCCATCTTTTTTTGCTGCATCAATAGCAGCTACCATTTTTTTACTTGCATCCGGGTCTGCGCAACGCACAGGATCGCTTTGCAAGGCATCCCAATCAACTTCCCCAATAGATTGTGGGATCTGTGCGTGCACACCACCCAAGCTAATCGTATGACTTTGAAAGGAAACACCAAATTCTGACAGGAGGCGTTTGGCGATCCCACCGACTGCAACTCGAGCAGCTGTTTCGCGTGCACTAGCCCGTTCTAGCACGTTACGGACATCTTCAAATCTGTACTTTAGTGCTCCAGGAAGATCTGCATGACCCGGCCTTATCCTAGTTACCTTTTCAATTTCTTCTTCAACAGGTGTAACAGACATGCGTTCAGTCCAATTTTCCCAGTCTCGATTCATTATCCAGAGGGCAATAGGAGAACCTAAGGTTGTACCATGCCTAACCCCGGCGGTAATTTTTGCTTGATCCTTTTCAATTTTCATACGCCCACCCCGCCCGTGGCCATGTTGTCGGCGGGAAAGATCAATACCGATGTCAGATTCGCTTAGTTCTAATCCTGCAGGAATGCCTTCTATAATCGCAGTAAGGCCTTGGCCGTGACTTTCTCCAGCTGTGAAAAAACGAAACCGTTGTGTAGTCATTTCAGGGCTCCTACAGAATTGTTGAATTAAATAGCTTCACTCTTACCTATGATACGTCCTTCTACTGGAGGGAGAACGATGGGGATTGGGACACCATTTGGGTGTTTGGCATAGTGAGTGGTGAACCTTTTCAATATTTCTACGTCAGATATAGTATCCCACCTAAGATCCTTAGCCACATTGCGAAAGGCAGTTGTCGTGAGGATCGGTTTTTGTACAACAGAATTGTCGTTGCCAGGGAATGTGGTAAAGATATCTACCCTTACTTTTTCAAGTTGCAGGTTAGGCACATCAAAAAATAATCGATCGGCCAGTTTAACTGCGACAGGTATAGCTTCATCTAATGCACTGGTTATTTGTTCGCGTTGATCACCTATTGATCGAAAACTGGGTTCACATGAGGTGGATATATTTGCGCTCGATTCCGTAACTGAGACCAGTTGCGAACGCTGTATTGCTGACCAAATCGGGCTAGGCATTTCGCTTGGGGCTCGTATTTGTTGCCATGAGGAAAGTGCTTCGTTGATTAAGGCAGCTACAAGTCTATCATCACCACTTTCTAATTTTTGTCTCCAAGAACGATGTTGAATCATTTCACTAGTAATAAGCCACCCAAAACCAAGAAAAAGAAAAAGGCCCAATATAACTACAAAAACCAACACTGTTAAATCACTTTCTCAAGGGCTGCGTACATGGTATTCAAAGGAGCTTCTTTTCCTGTCCATATTTCAAAAGAGAGGGCAGCCTGGTGCACTAGCATGGGAATTCCTCCAAGCCTGGGTAGGCCTAGACTACGGGCAGTTTTTAAGAATGTCGTTTCTTTAGGTGCATAGACAATGTCAACGATCAGTGTTTTTGAATTAATTTCCACTAAGGCACATGGCTGTTGATTGGGGGCAGGTCCTCCGGTCATGCCAACTGAGGTTGCATTAATAATGCAATTGAATTTTTCGAGCGTAGGGATTGAAGTCTCGATGTCTACGCTCAAGTTCGGCTTAAATGTAGACAGAGCGTTTGAAAGTGTCTGAGCTGGTTCTAGTGTTCGATTTGCAATAGTTATATTATTGCTTCCCGCTTGGGCAAGGGCGAAAGCGATTGCTCGTGATGCTCCACCTGCGCCAACTAGAAGTATTTGTGTTTTTTCAATGGGAAGTTTTATCCTGCGTAATTCTGCTGTTAAAGGCATCATAAAGCCTTCGGCATCAGTATTTTTTCCGATGAGTTTTCCATTGCGCTTAACAATTGTGTTTACAGCACCTATATCTTTTGCAATCCCTTCGATTTCATCGAGGAAAGGGATAACCTTTTGTTTGAAGGGAATAGTTACGTTGGCACCAACAATATTTGGTTCCTGAAGCATGGAAATCCGTCTACTTAAATCTTTCTCTGATGTTTCCCATAGTTCGTACGTTATATCTAAACTCATCGACTGTAGTGCTGCATTATGAATTGTGGGGGAAAGCGAATGGGCAACAGGAGAGCCTATAATTCCTATGCGAGTTGTTATTGACATTGCGCATTCCTATCAAGGTTAGCCGTGTGCTCTTTCAAGGTGATAGCAAAAAGATGTGAGTTATCATTGGCGCAAACATCACGAACAAAAAAATAATAATCTGCCTTATCAGGCTTGACTGCTGCAATAATTGAAGCCAGTCCTGGATTAGCGATTGGGCCTGGGGGTAAACCAGGGTATAGCCGTGTGTTATAGGGGGAGTCGATATCTAAATCGGTGATAGTAATTTCATACCCCGGTTTCCACCATCCCCAGTCTTGAACGCTTGCAGGTTCAGTTTCTGCGATAGCGTATTGAACGGTCGGATCTGCGCCAAGAGTGGCTTCATTACGAATTCGATTGTGGAAAACGCCTGAAATCATTTTTCGTTCACTTGGTAGGACCGCCTCACGCTCGATAATCGAAGCTAGAGTTAATATTTCATGGATGTTTAAATTAACCTTTTCTCCTGCCAATATGATGTCTGAAGAGAATCGTAAAATTAGGGTGCTTAGCATTAGTTCAACAAGGTTTTCTGGTGAGGCATCGATAGCGATTTCATATGTGTCTGGGAAAAGATAACCTTGGAGAGAGGACTCTTCAGGAAAGGATGCAACAAAAATATCTGGTAGTTTGGCAGTGTTAATAGCAGATAAAAATTGGCTAGCTTTTGCAAATCCTGATTTCTCAACTAAGTCAGCCATCTCTTCAAAGCGTAGTCCTTCAGGAAAGGTAATTATTAAACTAGGTACTGAAGGTTGGATTGTCAGTAAAGCCGCAAGCTGAGGCGGTGAGATGTTTCGTGCTAATTCATGTGGGGCTGCAGCTAAAATCCCTTCAATTCCCATTAAATCAATAAGCAATTCAAATTGTAAACCAGAACGAACATATCCGAACGCAACAAGCTCCTCCCCTATTTGTCGAGATGTACTGCCTTTGGGCACGATATAGATTCTCTTTGAGTCATCCACCTTCAATTCCCTTAGTTTATATATAGAACTTGGCTGTAGCGTGTTTGGTGTCTGAACGATTGATACGATTGCGGCAACGGTGCCAGCGAGAAGAAATAATATTCCGCACGCCATCAAAAGATTGTGTAATGACGGTTTTGAAATTAAGTACGTATTGCTACTCATTAGGGTTGTTACTTTTGAGGCGTCGGGAATCTAAAACAGCTTGCAGAACAATTGTTGCTGCTGCTGAATCACGTATACCTGTTCGCCTGTTTTTACGTGAATGCCCGCTCGCATCTAAAATTTTATCTGCTTGTATGGATGTAAGTCGCTCGTCCCATTCTATGATAGGGATATCTAGTATTACACGGAGATGGGCTATCCATCTCCGTGTAAGTTTGGTTTGTTCTGAGTCACCACCTGCTAATGTAAGTGGTAGGCCTACTACAACTTCAGAAATATTTTCAGAGCTTATCAATTCTTCAATTTGGGAAAGCAGTTTTTTGCCACTACCATTTAAGGCAGAACGTGGATGTGCAAAAAAAGCCAATTCATCACTGATAGCAACTCCTGTTCGGTGACTGCCATAATCAAGTGCCATTAATGGTTGTATTAACATAAGTGGAAGGTGGTTAGCTTTAAACTTTTGATATCGTACATATCTATGTATCCAAGGAAGCAGTTATTAGATCCCTGCCATGTTGTAATGCATTACTTATTTGGCTAACATCGCGGCCTCCAGCCTCCGCGAGTTCAGGTCGTCCACCACCACCACCACCTGCTATGGTTGCAACAGCACGTATGATATTGCCAGCATTGAGTCCTTTCTCAACAAGTTCATGAGAAACAGTACATAAAAATGCCACTCTTCCATCAACTTCTGTCGCGAGCAATATGACTGTAACTCCTAGTTCTGAACGTAATTGATCAGCGATCACCTTCAGTCCTTCTTTGTCTGTGTTTTTGACAACATTACTGATAATAAATACGCCATCGATTTTTTCAGCTGATTTTTTTAATTCTTCAGTTTGTGCAGATGCCTGAAGCTGTCCAAGACTTTTGGCGTCTGCACGAAGTTCTGTTAATTCATCTAACAGTGTATTGACGCGACTTTCTACTTCACTAGGGGTTGTTGAGAGGACGTTTGCAACACTTTCCAAGTGTTTGAGTTGCTCTTGAAAGTAGGTTTCGGCTGAAAATCCAGAGAGCGCTTCTATTCGTCGCGACCCAGCTGAAACAGCAGTTTCACGGAGTATTTGAATAAAGCCAAGATGTCCAGTGAAATCGACATGAGTGCCTCCGCACAATTCTGTACTAAAACTTTCTCCTGGCTGGCCAATTTCAACTACTCGTACCTCTGAGCCATATTTGTCCCCAAAAAAAGCTAAGGCACCTTCACTGACTGCTTGTTGGTAAGAGGAATGGCGCCAGGCAACTTCTAGGTTTTCTCGGACTTTGCTGTTAACAAGTTGCTGGATTTCGGAAAGTGCGGCTTCAGGGACCTTTTCAAGGTGAGTGAAGTCAAAACGGAAACGCTTAGCTGAAACGAGTGAACCTTGTTGGCGTACATGGTTGCCAAGCACGTCTCGTAAAGAAGCGTGGAGTAAATGTGTTGCTGTGTGGTTACCGGCTGCTGCAGAACGATGGGCTTTGTCTACTGTTGCCACAATACTTGAGCCCACTGAAATTTCCCCCTCGAGAACACGAGCACGATGCAAAATAGCATTTCCTGATTGTTGGGTATCGTAGATCTCTAGAATGCCTGATGAACAGCTAATCTTGCCAATATCTCCTATTTGCCCTCCTCCTTCGGGATAGAAGGGTGTTGTTGTAAGAACTATTTCGCAGTCCTCTCCTGTATTTGCCGGGCCACTTACTTGTCCATTCTTTAAAATTGCAGTTATTTCAGCATCTTCTTCCAAGTGTGTATAACCGGTAAATGTACTGTGCTCTTTGGTTAGTGAATTTAATGCAGGAATTGTCTCGGAATTCGAAAACTGTGCTGCTTGACGACCTCTTTTGCGTTGGTTTTCAAGTGCGGTTTGAAAACCTTCATTGTCGATGGTGATGCCTTGGTCTGTTGCAATTTCGGAGGTGAGTTCTAAAGGTAGGCCATAAGTATCGTATAACTCGAAGGCAATTTCACCAGATAGACTGGACCTGCCCGAATCCTTTTCGCGGGTTATTAATCGATCAAGGCGTTGACTCGCGGCAGAAAGAGTTCTTGAAAAACGATCCTCTTCACTCCCAAGAGCCTGCATAATAAATTCATGATTTTCCATTAAATGTGGGTAAGCCATAGAAAGCTTATTTATGGAAACATCCGCTAGTCTGGGAAAGAAGGTTTCTGTTACTCCTTCGCGACGTGCGAGGTAAATAGCCCGTCTAATGATGCGTCTAAGTACATAGCCACGACCTTCATTGCTTGGAACAATACCATCTCCAGTTAATAATGTTGCAGCTCGTGAGTGCTCAGCCATGGCACGAATTGCATAAGCTTTAGTAGTAGGTATTTTTTCGGAGAGGTAATCAAATTTTAGAATTTTTGCGGCATCATTGAGTATAGGTAAGAAGATGTCTGTTTCGAAAACATTTTTTTTCCCTTGTAAGACGGCAGCAACACGTTCTAGTCCGCTACCTGTATCAATATTTTTCTGAGGAAGTTCATGAAAGGTTCCATTTTGATCTCGCAGATTTTGCATAAAGACAAGATTCCAAATTTCTAAAAATCTTTCACTTTGATTTGCTGGATCTGTATTTTCAAGCCCATTACTTGGCTCAAAGTCGTAAAAGATTTCACTATCAGGACCACATGGACCCGTAGGGCCACTAAACCAGTAATTCTCATCTTTTCCATATCGATGGATTCGTGCATCTTCTATGCCTACACTCCTCCAAGCGTCGTAAGCTTCATCATCATCGGAAAATATACTGAAATGTAAATTTTCTGGGGGGATTTGGTAAACCTTGGTGAGTAGTTCATATGCCCATGTGATTATTTCAGATTTAAAATAATCGCCGAAGCTGAAATTGCCCATCATTTCAAAAGCAGTGAGGTGGCTCATATCTCCAACCTCTTCGATATCTGGTGTTCGAAAACAAGGCTGGATTGTGATAGCACGTTTATGTTCTGGTATTTCCGACCCAGTAAAGTAGGGTTTAAATTGTTGCATGCCTGCAGTTGTAAATAATGTGGTTGGATCGCCGACAGGAACAAGAGGCCATGCAGGTAATTGAACGTGCCCTCTCTCTTTGAAAAAGTTTAAAAAAGAATTTCGAATATCGTCAGCGGAAAGTAGTTGGTCTTTTTGATTTGCCATCATATGTGATGCTACGTGTGAGTATGGGGCAGTGTCGAGTCTTTATGACTAGGTTCATTATTAGTCCTTGACAGTTTTATGCAAAGGAATACATGATCGTATGGCCGCAATGAGCGACGATTTTGAGCCTCACGAACATATTTACCGTACAAAACCAGAGATGCGGTCCTATATAGAGATTGCGTAATTTTATGAATACAATTCATCAACAGAAATGTGGAATATTAATTCTTGCGCATGGAGATTTCTGTGATCAGTCTCTAGCCGGAGAAAAGTCCTCCATTTGGGTAGCTGAAACAGCGAATCAACTTGTACCAGAGAGAATTTTGATTGCAACCACTGGAGAATTGAAAAGCAAGCCTGAGTACGTAGAAATAATAAAAATTCAAAAAGGTAAGATTTTTGCAGATGCGGTTGTAGCAACAAAAGAGTATTTCAGTGATTGTGAACGTATTGTTGTGATTGATGCAAATATGCCTTTAGTTACGCAAAAAGTGCTAAGAGGCTTAATCGATTCGGATACTCCAGTGGCTGTAACGTACGAAGATAATGAAACTTATTCAGCTAGCGGTCCCTTTTCCTTTAGTGCTGAGTGGTTATACGAGCGAGTGGCGCAAGTTAAGTCGCTAGGTGAGTTGCTAGCTATGTATCTTGAGGAGGGTGGCATTGTCGCTTCTGTAATTGCTAGTAGTGAAGAGTTAATTCATATAAATGACAGGTATTCATTTATAGAGGCAGAAAGTGGTTTGCGAAAAATTTTGATAGAACAAGCAATTGGGAGAGGCGTATTATTTTCAGATCCAAAAAGCGTCATCTTAGAACATGATGTAGATCTAGGATGTGATGTTCGAGTAGAGCCTAATTGTCAATTGTATGGGCAATGCATAGTTCAAGCGGGGGCAATTATCGGACCTGGTACGATTCTTAACAATGCTAGGGTAGGAGAAAAAAGTACTGTTTTGCAGTCTGTTGTCTCCGATTCAGAAATAGGGTCGCATGTGAGCGTGGGGCCGTTTTCTCATATTAGAGAAGGTACTTTTATTGGTGATTATTGTGAGATAGGTACCTCTGCAGAGGTTAAGGCATCGACATTAGAAAATCATGTAAAAATGCACCATTTCTCATACTTAGGTGATACGACAGTGGGTAAAAATAGCAATATTGGCGCAGGAGCTATTACTTGCAATTTTGATGGCCAAGAAAAGCATAAAACTAAAATTGGCTCCCAAGTTTTTATAGGGAGTTCAACAATGTTAGTAGCACCAATAAATATTGGAGATGATGCTGTAACTGGGGCTGGATCAGTTGTTGTAAACAATGTGCCAGCACATACGAAGGTGGTGGGGGTGCCGGCGCGCAATTTAGATGATCGGCAAAGTGAACAAAACTAATGGATGGAGCTGCAATTATTTCAATTGTGACCATAGTGGGTGCAACTGTAGCACTTGCGATAGTTGCCGGTTTGGAGGCTGTCGTTGCAAATATGAATTCGATTCGTATTTCTGCACATGCTGAAGCTGGTAATGTAAATGCTGCTCGCGTTATAAAGAGTATGGAGCCTGCTGCTTTTCGCTCTTTTGCAGCAGCACGAGCACTTGCTGGAGCAGGTATCATTGCTGCTGCCGCTTATTTTGGTGCACGTGAGTTTAGTGCAAGTGGCGCCGCTGCTATAGCAGTTGCAGGTGGTGCTTTTGCAGCAATGATACAAATTACTGCTGCAACTCTTGGTAATTTAGCACCCGAAGAAACGGGACTACGTTGTTCTTGGCCAATTCGGTTATGTATCCTGATATTTATTTGGCCTGCGCGTATTTTTAGTCTTCCGAGTCGTTTACTGACTGGTTCCATTCAGGTCGTGACTCTTTCACAAAGTGATCGTGATAGTGAGGATTTTGTTACTTTCCTTGAAAAGGAGGAAGCTTCGGGTGGTGTAGAAGAAGATGAAAGAAGAATGATACGTGGGGTAATAGAGCTTGAAGAAAAAGCCGTACATGAAATCATGACACCAAGAATTGATATTGTAGCCACTGAACGGAGTGCGACTGTTCGTGAAGTTGCGCAGTTGGCTACGGAACGTGGAGTTAGCCGAATCCCTGTTTTCGAAGAGAATATTGATAACATTGTCGGAATTGTTTATGCAAAGGACCTGCTAACTGCTTTGGTTAGTGATAGTGAAGAAAAGCTTGACAATTGGTTTCGGAACCCGATGTTTGTACCAGAATCGAAGCGTGCTGATGATCTTTTAACAGAAATGCGTGGAACAAGAACCCATTTAGCCATTGCGGTAGATGAGTATGGCGGAACTGCAGGTCTAGTAACAATAGAAGACTTACTGGAAGAAATTGTTGGTGAGATTGAAGATGAATATGATGTTGCAACTCCGGTGATGGAGGTGCTTTCTGAGAATGAAGTATTACTTGATGCTGGGACGACAACTGATGTGTTAGAAGATCTATTTTCGTACAAAGTGGAAAGTGAAGATTTTGATACAATTGGTGGCTTTTTGATACATCTATTAGGTCGATTACCTAATGTTGGAGATGAGGTAGCCATTGATGGTTTAGAGATAAAAGTTTTGAGTATGAGCGGTCGAAGACTCCAGCGGTTACGTATAGTAAAAAGTGATGAAAATAAGAGTTCGAATAGCGATGATCAATTAGCGAGTAAATAAATTATAAGGCTGCTTGAGGAAAGTTATTTGAATTGAAGAACGATACCTTGCACGAAGATATGTAATTGCAGAATAAAAGGCATTGTTTTTATTGACATACTGGACAATTAGACGTACCTTTTTCCTTGGCCCTTTTTGTGGCTCGTACTTTAACAACTGAATAGCGGACGAAATAAAAACGTTCGGGAACCCGTCGAGGAAGTGGCGATTTTAATTGCCACAACTGAGACAAAAAACTCTGTGGACACTTCTTTATTGAAGTGTTTCCGACGGAGAGTTTGATCCTGGCTCAGGACAAACGCTGGCGGTGTGTATTAGGCATGCAAGTCGAGCGAGAAACCTACGCTTGCGTAGGTAGAGAGCGGCGGACGGGTGAGTAACACGTGGGTAACGTGCCCTAGAGAGGGGGATAACTAGTCGAAAGGCTAGCTAATACCCCATATTGCTCCCGGTGAGAGGCCGGAGAGTGAAAGCTTTTGTGCTCTAGGAGCGGCCCGCGGTCGATTAGCTTGTTGGTGAGGTAATGGCCCACCAAGGCGATGATCGATAGTTGGTCTGAGAGGATGGTCAACCACACGGGGACTGAGACACGGCCCCGACTCCTACGGGAGGCAGCAGCTAAGAATCTTGCGCAATGGGCGAAAGCCTGACGCAGCAACACCGCGTGAGGGATGAAGGCCTTAGGGTTGTAAACCTCTTTTACGAGGGAAGAAGTTCTGACGGTACCTCGTGAATAAGCAACGGCTAACTACGTGCCAGCAGCCGCGGTAATACGTAGGTTGCAAGCGTTGTCCGGATTTACTGGGCGTAAAGGGCCCGCAGGCGGCTTGGCAAGTTTTGGGTGAAATCTCGCGGCTCAACCGAGAGAGGTCTCAGAAAACTGCCAGGCTTGAAGCAGTGAGGGGGATGGAGAATTCCCGGTGTAGCGGTGGAATGCGTAGATATCGGGAGGAATACCAGAGGCGAAGGCGCCATCCTGGCACTGACTTGACGCTGAGGGGCGAAAGCGTGGGGAGCGAACCGGATTAGATACCCGGGTAGTCCACGCCGTAAACGATGAGTACTAGATGTCGGGGGTATCGACCCCCTCGGTGTCGTAGCTAACGCAATAAGTACTCCGCCTGGGGACTACGACCGCAAGGTTAAAACTCAAAGGAATTGACGGGGGCCCGCACAAGCAGCGGAGCGTGTGGTTTAATTCGATGGTACGCGAAGAACCTTACCCGGATTTGACATGTGCGTAGTACTGATGCGAAAGCTGAAGGACCCTTCGGGGAGCGTACACAGGTGTTGCACGGCCGTCGTCAGCTCGTGCCGTGAGGTGTTGGGTTAAGTCTCGCAACGAGCGCAACCCCTGTCGCCAGTTATATTTTTCTGTCGAGACTGCCGGGAAACCCCCGGAGGAAGGAGGGGACGATGTCAGGTCAGCGTGACCCTTATGTCCGGGGCTACACACACGCTACAATGGGTGGTACAAAGGGAAGCCAAGCCGCGAGGTGGAGCTAATCCCATCAAAGCCATCCCAAGTTCGGATTGTAGGCTGAAACTCGCCTACATGAAGTCGGAGTTGCTAGTAAACGCAGGTCAGCAATACTGCGTTGAATACGTTCCCGGGCCTTGTACACACCGCCCGTCACGTCATGAGAGTTGGTAATACCTAAAGCCATTAAGCTAACCGTTTCGGCGGAGGCAGATGTCTAGGGTAGGACCAGCGATTGGGACGAAGTCGTAACAAGGTAGCCGTAGCGGAAGCTGCGGCTGGATCACCTCCTTTCTAGGGAGATTGCGAACCTACATAAAACTGTGAACGGTGTTTGCAGTGTAGGAACAGCACATCCTAGGTCGATAGATCAAGTACTTGTACTTTTTCTACTCAAACGGATACCCGAACATCCGTAATTTCGTTCGCTATTCAGCTCTTAAGGCCGTAAAGGCAGGGGCCATTAGCTCAGCTGGTTAGAGCGCAGTCCTGATAAGACTGAGGTCTCTGGTTCGAGTCCAGAATGGCCCACCAAGCGAAAGCTAGGGGCCGTAGCTCAGTTGGGAGAGCGCCTCGCTTGCACCGAGGAGGTCAGGAGTTCAAGTCTCCTCGGCTCCACCAAGCCTGTTGCGGAGAGCACAAGCGGTTTATATATTAGCCAGTGTCTAGAGACGCTGGCCGGTATAAAAACCGGCACACATTGATAATTGAAGAGAGAGTAACTGCAAAACGGAATATAGTATGTGTTAATTCATATACTGGATGCCGGGAAACAGATCTAGTATGTGTTAATTCATATACTGGATTATGTTGTATGCAATTTGCGAGTCTTGAACGATGAGTCAAGCTATCAAGGCGCGCGGTGGATGCCTAGGCATTAGGAGCCGAAGAAGGACGTAGCAAGGCTGCGATAAGCTTCGTTTAGCTGTCAAGTAAGCTCAGACGAAGATTTCCGAATGGGGCAACCCGATCCGGTAAAACCGGATCACTCCGGACTGAACACATAGGTCCGGTAGAGGGAACCGGGGGAACTGAAACATCTAAGTACCCCGAGGAAAAGAGATTATTCCCTTAGTAGCGGCGAGCGAAAGGGGAAAAGCCCAAACCGAACAGGTTCGCCTGGTCGGTGTTGTAGGGCCTGCAAGGTCTGTTTATTCAGACGCAGAGTTAACAATTGTAAATTTAGTAGAACGGTCCTGGAAGGGCCGGCCAAAGAGGGTGAGAGCCCCGTACATAAAAAGTTTACAACTTTGTAGCAGGTTCCTGAGTACCACGGGACACGTGAAACCCTGTGGGAATCTGGGGAGACCACTTCCCAAGGCTAAATACTCCTAATGACCGATAGTGAACTAGTACCGTGAGGGAAAGGTGAAAAGTACCCCGGGAGGGGAGTGAAAGAGATCCTGAAACCGTGTGCCGACAAGCAGTCGGAGCCCGTTTAGGCGGGTGACGGCGTGCCTATTGAAGAATGAGCCAGTGAGTTAATTTGTGTGGCAAGGTTAAGTAGAGAGATCTATGGAGCCGTAGCGAAAGCGAGTCCTAATAGGGCGTATCAGTCGCGCGGATTAGACGCGAAACTTGGTGATCTATCCATGGGCAGGTTGAAGGTCGGGTAAAACCGACTGGAGGACCGAACCAGGGTGTGTTGCAAAACGCTTGGATGACCTGTGGATAGCGGTGAAATGCCAAACGAACCAAGAGATAGCTCGTTCTCCCCGAAATGCATTTAGGTGCAGCCTCGGGTGATCTCCGACGGAGGTAGAGCTCTGGATGGGCTAGGGGGCTTACCGCTTACCAAACCCAACCAAACTGCGAATGCCGTCGGACAGAACTCGGGAGTGAGACAGTGGGGGATAAGCTCCATTGTCGAGAGGGAAACAGCCCAGACCACCAACTAAGGCCCCCAAGTCCATGCTAAGTGTGCAAGGATGTCGAATTGCGAAGACAGCCAGGAGGTTAGCTTAGAAGCAGCTATCCTTGAAAGAGTGCGTAACAGCTCACTGGTCGAGTGATTCTGCGCCGAGAATTCAACGGGGCTAAGCATGGCGCCGAAGTTGTGGGTCATCTGTTATTTAAACAGATGGCAGTAGGGGAGCGTTCGTTTCAGCAGAGAAGCGTTGTCGTGAGGCAGCGTGGAGCGGAACGAAGTGAGAATGCTGGTATGAGTAGCGTAAGGTGCGTGAGAACCGCACCCGCCGTAAACCTAAGGTTTCCTACGGAAGGTCAGTCCGCGTAGGGTTAGTCGGGCCTAAGTCGAGGCCGAGAGGCGTAGACGATGGACAGCTGGTTAGTATTCCAGCACCGCAACGGTAGTGTTTGAGCAAAGGGGGGACCCGAGAGGGTAGGTTCCTCGGACCTGTGGATATGGTCCGTCTCTGAATTGTAAGCGCCTAGGGGTAGGGAAATCCGCCTCTAGATTAAGCTGAGGATTTGGGGGGAGTGGAGACTTTTGTCAAAGCGACGGAATTGAGCCCAAGTCGGCGAGAAAAGCCTCGTTGTGAGCTATCGTAGCGCCCGTACCGCAAACCGACACTGGTAGGTGGCGGTAAGTACCGTGAGGCGAACGGGAGAACCTTCGTTAAGGAACTCGGCAAATTAGATCCGTAACTTCGGGAGAAGGATCGCCCATTATTGTGAACCAACTAGCTTGGGGAGCAGTAAGGGGCCGCAGAGAGCAGGTCCAGGCGACTGTTTATCAAAACCACAGGTCTCTGCAAAAGCGAAAGCTGACGTATAGGGGCTGACGCCTGCCCAGTGCTGGAAGGTTAAAGTAAGAGGTGAGAGCTTCGAGCTGAAGCCCCAGTGAACGGCGGCCGTAACTATAACGGTCCTAAGGTAGCGAAATTCCTTGTCGGGTAAGTTCCGACCCGCACGAAAGGCGTAACGATCTGGACACTGTCTCAACGAAGGACCCGGCGAAATTGAATTGGCTGTGAAGATGCGGCCAACACGTGGCAGGACAAAAAGACCCCGTGGAGCTTTACTGCAACTTGGCATTGGGATTAGGTCACAAATGCGCAGGATAGGTGGGAGACTTTGAAGCGGTGCTTTTGGGCATCGTGGAGTCGTCCTTGAGATACCACCCTTTTTTGATTTGTTTTCTAACTCGCGAGCAAGCGCGAAGACAGTGTCTGGTAGGCAGTTTGACTGGGGCGGTCGCCTCCTAAAATGTAACGGAGGCGCACAAAGGTTCCCTCAGGGTGGATGGAAATCACCCTACGAGTGTATTGGCATAAGGGAGCTTGACTGCGAGACCTACAAGTCGAGCAGGGACGAAAGTCGGTCAAAGTGATCCTACGGTTCCGAGTGGAAGGGCCGTGGCTTAACGGATAAAAGCTACCCCGGGGATAACAGGCTTATCTTGCCCAAGCGTTCATAGCGACGGCAAGGTTTGGCACCTCGATGTCGGCTCGTCGCATCCTGGGGCTGGAGTAGGTCCCAAGGGTTGGGCTGTTCGCCCATTAAAGCGGTACGCGAGCTGGGTTCAGAACGTCGTGAGACAGTTCGGTCTCTATCCGCCATGTGCGTAGGAAGTTTGAGAGGTGTTGCCCCTAGTACGAGAGGACCGGGGTGAACGAACCTCTGGTGTGTGGGTTGTTCCGCCAGGAGCATTGCCCGGTAGCCAAGTTCGGATCGGATAAGCGCTGAAAGCATCTAAGCGCGAAGCCGACCTCAAGATTAGACTTCCCTCCTCGAAAGAGGTAAGACCACAGGAAGACTACCTGTTTGATAGGCACCAGGTGTAAGCACGGTAACGTGTTCAGCTGAGGTGTACTAATGGTCGAGGGCTTGACTCTCGTTTAAGTTTCGCAGATTGCAGCAGTTATTCTCTCTCTTCAACTATCAACGCGGGGTAGAGCAGCGGTAGCTCGTCGGGCTCATAACCCGGAGGTCGGGGGTTCGAATCCCCCCCCCGCTACCAAAAACTATAGGTTTGTACCTAATGTGTACTAAGACCGGGGACCCAACCCCGGTCTTTTTATATTGAGCATTTTTTCTCATAATTGTTAGACAAATAATTCAGATCGTCCAAATCTGGTCTGCTATTTTGGAGTCTTGTGCAGACTTAGAGGTTTCTAACTTGACCGGGTAGCCACATTTTTCATCTCAACAGGCGAGAATCGTGAGCCCCAGGTTCGGCACAGATACGGGCAGTTTCGTAACCAATATCTGAGTTGGCTCCTGTAATGACAATCGTTTTTCCAGAAAGGTCTGGTATAGCATCCTTTGTCCACTGCCAAGTTGGTTCAAAATAACAAAGGCGAATAGTTGATGGTGCGGTATGGAGCATTGAATCGGGATGAAGATGTTTTTTTCAAGGGTACGAAATGTTGAGTTGCAAAAGCCTTTGCAGGAAGTGCTTCATCATCCGAGTATTTGGTTTTGCTAGTTGAAAGAACTTCCGATTACTTTTAAAAAATTTAATTTTTTAAAAGTTGTTAACTAAAAGTAAAACAGAGCGTTAGTGTATATACGGGGTCGGAGTAGATTGAATGCCAGCTTTACAGGAAGCACCCCCAACTGATTGCCCTAAATGTAGTGGCCGAATAATAATTGAACGTGATTGGCATGGCACTTATGGAAGTTGCATTATGTGTGGCTACATGCATGAAGTTCTTACAAGACCACCAGTAGATGTTGTTGCAGAAGAAGCTGCGATGCCTGTCCGTCTTCGCCGCCGACAGCCATCGCACGGTAAGCTTCGCTTATAATCTAAGTAAGGGTTTGATGCGTTATTTTGTGGTTTCTGATGTATCATTTTCGGATTCGTGTCGCCGAGTGATAATCATGGGTGCTGCACCCTGTAAAACAGGACGTTCCCACGCACAAAATGGACAGACTGGCCATTCATTTGCTAATGGTTTTTTGCATGAGGGGCATGGTTCTTTAAGCCATTCAGTACAATTAGGGCAACGTAAATAATCATCCTTTACCTGCTGCTGACAGCCAGGACACAATAGTTTGGCTTGCAAGTCTTGTAATAGAGTTTCCTCTTCTAAGGTACGATCGTATAAGTTAACTATTGTGTCCCTTGGACGTAATATTAAATAAATCCAGTAACCAAGTAAAAAAGTGCAAAACACTAAAAGTATGCAGAGAAATTGTAGAATTAGATCCTTTGTTCTTTGTCGAATATCTCTGAAAGTCCAAAAAACCAAAGAGACCCAAATAACAGCTATGTAAATTGTTCCGGCGACTATAAGAATGCGAAGTGAATCTTCCCAAGATCCGCCTGGCCAATTTTGAAGAACATTTTGCCCAAAAGCACTCTCTATCATTAGAAGATTATAGCACCGTCAGTTTTTATCCCGGTGAGTTTCCGAGAGAAATGCTACAATCGTGCGCCATGGGTTTTTCTGAAGACAATTTGAATGCTGAACAGTTGGCTGCCATACATTTTTCGAAAGGTGCCCAGCTAATTGTTGCGGGACCTGGTAGTGGCAAGACCCGTGTGATTACTCATCGTCTTGCTTGGCTAGTTGAGAGTGGGCTAGTACAGCCTTGGCAGATGTTGGCTGTGACTTTTACTAATAAAGCAGCAAAGGAGATGAGAGTTCGAGTACAAAGTTTGTTAAATGAAAAGGCAGTGGGTTTGCAGATAGGTACTTTTCATGCCATGTGCGCACGTTGGTTGTCTGCATATGGAGAGACAATTGGAATTTCTTCAAATTATTCTATTTATGATGCTGATGATCAGTTGTCCTTAATGAAACGAGTTATTGAAAACCTGAACCTTGATAAAAAAAGGTTTGCTCGACCTGTTTTGTCAGCTGTTTCACGTGCTAAGAATGACGGACTTACTCCTGCAACATTCAAAGGGAACGTAGAAAAAGATCTGTCCTCAAGTTATTTTCAAGAGGTTGTAGCGCGTGCATATGGAGATTACCAGAAGGCTCTTCGACAGGTTCCTGCTTTGGATTTTGATGATTTACTTCTAGAGGCCGCCAGATTATTAGATCAAGATTTAGAAACTCGCGAACGTCTTGCAAATAGATATAAGCATGTGTTGGTAGACGAATTCCAAGATACAAATAGTTTGCAGTATCGTATAGCTCGTTCGTTAGCCAGCATACATGGAAATATTTGTGTTGTAGGTGATCCAGATCAAAATATTTACACATGGAGGTCTGCCGATCCGGAGAACCTCAACACTTTTCTCATTGATTTTCCTGAAGCAACGACTTTTTTACTTAACCAAAACTATCGCTCAACGCAGCAAATCCTAGATGCTGCATCAAATTTAATCAGTCACAACAAAAATCATGTGGAGCGAAAGTTATGGACTGATCGTTCTGGTGGCGAGCTAATCAATCTTTATGTCGCTCGCAATGATGACGACGAAGGCCGCTTTGTAGTTAAAGAGATTCAACGGCTACTAGCTTCAGGAAAGACATTAGCAGATATTGCGATTCTCTATCGTACGAACGCACAATCGAGAGCGTTTGAAGAGGCTTTGAATCGATTTCGGATTCCTTATCGTATTGTTGGCGGCATTCGCTTTTACCAACGACGTGAAGTAAAGGATCTAATCGCATACTTGCGATTAGTGAACAATATTTTAGATGAGGCAGCACTTCTCCGAATCATAAATGTTCCTTCCCGTGGTATCGGTAGAACAACCATCAGAAGACTTCGGGAAATTGCTGATGCAAGAGAAATTTCTGTTTGGGAGGCATGCGAATTAATTGTTCAGCAGAAAACGAAGGAAATTTCAGAACGTTCAACAAACGCTATTCTTCGTTTCGTTAACTTAATCAATAATTTACGTGAATGTGTCCCTGATTTAGAGCCTTCTCAATTGTTGGAAAAGATTATTGAAGATTCCAATTATGCTAAAGCGCTTAACGAAAAGGCTGCACCTGAGCTACAGGATCAACTGGATAATTTACAAGAACTTTTATCTGTGCTTACTTCTTATAGTGAAAGATCTGATGATTTTTGGGATGAAGATATTGAAAATCAGGATGTTGTTACTCCACTCATACAATTTTTGAATGATGTTGCTTTAGTGGCTGACTCAGATGAAATAGAAAGTGATACTTCTGCTATTACTTTGATGACGTTACATACTGCAAAAGGGTTAGAGTTTGGTACAGTTTTTATCGTTGGTGTGGAAGAAGGGCTGTTGCCTCATTCACGATCGTTAGAAATGGGTGATTACACGGCTATTGAGGAGGAACGACGGCTTGCATATGTGGGCCTGACTCGAGCAAAAGACCTTTTGTATCTCACTTATGCTAGTCATCGCTACCGTCAATTTACTGGGGGACAACCATCACGTTTTTTAAATGAGGTGGGTTTGTCATCCTTGAAACAAGTGAACGGTGTACATATATCTATTCCTTCGACAAAAACAGAACGAGATGCGCCTGTTCGAGATGCTGATAAGGTAGCAATTACTGCAGCATGGAAACCTGGTGACCGGGTTAGGCATCCGAATTTTGGTGCTGGCTTGGTTATTGAAGTACGTGAACGTCATGATGACATGGAAATTGCTGTGGCTTTTGAGAGTAAAGGGGTGAGACGTTTATTGCAGTCCTATGCCCCATTAGAGGCAGATATTAGTTAAGTGGCTCACGTTTTGGAACCATGACTTTTCGTGTAAATGTAAGGATTGTTTCTTCACGTTGGTTATAGCCACGTGTATCAACTGTTACAATTCCTCGATCTGGACGTGACTGGGATGCTACTTTATTTGTGATGGTTGTTTCTGCATAAACAGTGTCACCATGAAAGGTTGGCGCTAGATGTTTAAGGGATTCAATTTCAAGATTCGCGATGGCTTTTCCTGATATTTCAGTGACTGTCATGCCAAAAATAATTGAATAGACTAATGTTCCGACAACTACATTTTTCCTGAATTGGGTTTCATTCTCCGCGAAATGGGCATCTATATGTAGGGGGTGATGGTTCATTGTTTGCATGCAATGAAGAACATCATCGTATTCTGTAATAGTTCTACCCGGCCAGTGTTTAAATATATCTCCAACGGTAAATTCTTCATAGAAGTTTCCAAAAGTTTCTCTACCATCATGTATCGTCATTGGGTGCTCCTAAAAGTTCTTGGAAATTTAAATTTGGTATTCGCGCAATAAATTCCGTGCTATTACTAATTTTTGAATATCGCTAGTGCCTTCTGCAATTATCATCACCGGCGCGTCGCGATAATAGCGTTCCAGTGGTAATTCGCTGCTATAGCCAACTCCACCATGTATACGCATTGCATCCAAGACCACTTCTTGTGCAACTTCGGTTGCGTATAGCTTAGCCATGCCTGCTTCTAGATCGATTCTTAGTCCAGCATCTTTCTTTCTAGCGGCATCAAATGTTAATAGACGAGCTGCACGAATTTTGGTGGCCATTTCTGCGAGGCGTAATTGTTGTGCTTGGTGTTGTGCTATTGGTTTTCCAAATGCAGTTCGTTGTTGGGCATAGCGAATAGCGTCCTCAAATGCAGCTTGTGATACACCTACCCCCCGTGCTGCCACATTAATACGACCTACTTCAAGTGCGCTCATGACATGCTGGAAACCGCTTCCTTCATCACCGCCCAAAATATTTGAAGCTGGTACACGTGCATTCTCAAATGACAATTCTGTAGTTTCCACCCCTTTATAACCTAATTTTTCCAATTTTCGTCCTACGGAAAAACCTTCTATTCCTGAATCAACTAGAAATGCAGTGATTCCTTTATGCGCTGGCGTAATATCCATATCGGTTTTGGTTAAGACTAGGTAAATTCCTGCCCTTTGCCCATTGGTTACCCACATTTTCTGACCGGATATCAAGTAGTCATCGCCATCTCGTTTTGCTTGTGTTTTTATTGCTTGTGCATCGGAGCCGGCATCAGGTTCAGTGATACTTAATGCCGCACGGATCTTTGGTTCTACCATACGGGGTAGGTATTTGTTTTTTTGTTCTTCTGTTCCATAAGTATTGATTGCCCAACCTACTAAAACATGAGTATTAAGAATCCCGGCTAGGCTCATCCATCCCCGTGCTAATTCAATACAAACTCCTGCATAGCATTCAAAACTTAAGTCAAGACCTCCGTACTGTTCAGGTATTTTAATTGCGAACAAACCCATTTCCGCCATTCCTTGAACTAATGGCTCAGGAAAGGCGTCAGCATGTTCAAATTCACTTGCAACAGGCTTTACTTCTTTGTCTACCCACACGCCAACGTTGCTTACCACTTCTTTGGCAATAGGATCTAAAATATCGGCTGCGTAATCTCTTGGCATGGATTCCTTTATAGCGTATTTGCTGTGAAAGTTTTAGTGTTCAGCTCTTTTGCACCTACCAAAATTGCCATATTTCCATCAGGGTGTGCGTTGTCCATCATTAGCTGATGACATAATCCTGTCTCATCGAATTGAAAGGTTCTAGAAAGACATGGGTCAATTTTTTTTGCGCATACCAGATCGTTAAAAGCACTGGCTTCTTGATCGTTTGCAAAATGGGATCCTTGTAGTCGCTTTTGACGCATCCATAAGTAACGTAAGTCAACATCAGCATTATAGCCAGATGTACCGGCGCATATTACAACCATGCCTCCGGTTGAGCAGACAAACATGGATGTAGGAATAGTGTCCTCTCCTGGGTGTTCAAATATAATACGTGGATTTTTTCGTTCCCCGAGTGCATCCCAAATAGCTTTGCCGAAAGAGCGGGCGCCGGATAAAAATGTACCCATTTCTTCATCATTACCCCAGTTGGGTAATCTTCCCCAGTGCGAGAATTCCTTTCTATTGATATAGCCAGCGGCTCCCAGGCTTTCACAGTAGCTTCCTTTCTCATCATTTGAGACAACAGCTACTGCCTTTCCTCCGGCTAATGTAACCAGTTGGATAGCCATAGATCCAAGTCCACCTGCCCCCCCCCAGACCAGGACAACATCTCCTTCACGCACATTATGAGGAGTCCAGCTGTGGAGCATACGATAAACAGTTGCGCCTACTAGTGTAGGTGCAGCAGCTTCTTCCCAAGTTAAGTGTTTTGCCTTAGGTAGGCACTGATGAGCTTGAATTTTTGTAAATTGTGCAAAGGATCCCCAGTTAGTTTCATAACCCCATATGCGGAATGACGGATCAAACATAGGATCTTCGCCTGAAAGAACTGAGGAAGACGAAACATCCCAAGAGCCGCAATGTACAATTACTTCGTCTCCAACCTTTATGTTTTTAACATTTTCGCCAATGGCATAAACAATGCCTGAGGCATCTGATCCCCCGATGTGAAAGTCTTCTAGCTCCCCTGCTTTCTGTCTCGAAGCAATAACATCTACTGGACTGCCCAATGCTGCCCAAACATTATTGTAGTTCACGCCTGCAGCCATTACATATACGAGTGCTTCATCAGGACCAATTTCAGGAACTTGAATCAATTCATTCTTAAATGCTGTTTTCGGTTCCCCAAAACGTTCTTGGCGTACAACTTGAGCATGCATTTGGTTGGGGATTTGCCCAATTGGCGGAGCTTCACCAATTGGAAAAATCTTATCTGTTTGATTTGCCATCACACATTCCTCGCAGTGTGTATCTATATGTGTTTAACGATTGTACAGCCAATTTTTAACGTATGGAATTATTAACAAAATCTCCATGTTTTCTTGATTTCGTTATTTTACTAATCAGTTGGAGTACGAGATATTACTCACTTTATATGATTTTAACTATAGCGCTGCAGTTCGTCAGCCCATTAGTGAAAATTTTGTAAACTTAAACTATTGTAGGTATACCTGTGCTTCACGAATATGGTCATATTGCTATTCTCGTTATTATTGCTCTAGTGTTTCCTGCTGGAGCCCTTATACAATCTTGGATTTTTCAATTTGTTCGAGTGCGTCCACGAGTAAGCTCTGATCCGATAAAAGAAGATACGTATGAGTGTGGAATGGTAACTCGTGGTTCATCGTTGCCTCAGTTTAATTTTGGCTTTTATGTTTTCGCATTGTTATTTTTACTAATTGATGTTGAGATTGTTTTTCTTTTCCCTTGGGCTCTTGTTTTTGAAGAAGCAGGTGCAGCCGGTCTTTTTAAAGTATTTATTTTCTTAGCTACTTTTGTGGTTGGTGGTCTTTATGCGTGGCGGAAACGCTCATTGGAGTGGCGATAATGGGTACTCGTTGGTGGACTGCTACAGAAGTTGCTGAATCTGCAATGAAACTTGTCCCTGATTCAGTTTCGCGTGTTGAAGAGAGTGCCTGCTATGTTGTTCCAGATAAACTTGTTGAGGTGATGTCGTCCTTGAGGGATGATGCTAGCACCAATTTTGTTCACCTTTCCAATCTTTGTGCGGCGGATTATTGGAATAGGTTCGAAGTTGTTTATCATGTACAGTCGCTTGAGAAAAATTGTATAGCTACTGTGAAAGTGGAAATAGTGGATAGGGAAAGTCCGGTTTTGCCAAGTGTTACTTCTGTTTGGCATGGCGCTTGGTTACAAGAATGCGAAGCCTATGATTTGTATGGAATTCGATTTGAAGGGCATCCTAACCTAAGCAGAATTTTACTATGGGAGGGATACCCTGGTTGGCCTTTGCGCAAAGATTTTCTAGCTATGCCTGGCGGGCTTCAGCCGGGCCTGAATGAATTTGCTGGAACTGCCCCTAAGCCTGAACCACCGGTACATACAGTCGAATGAGTGAAGTTATTAAGACCGAACCTTTTGTAATGAATATTGGGCCACAGCATCCGTCAACGCACGGTGTTTTTAGGGTTAAGGTCACCGTTGATGGTGAGAAAATTACAGATGCAGAGATGATAATTGGATATTTGCATCGCTCTATGGAAAAACTCGCAGAAGAACGGACATATACGCAAAATATTCCCTTCACTGACCGAACAGATTATCTCTCCTCAATGTCTAATAACTTGGGGTATTGTCTTGCAGTTGAAAAGTTGGGAAACCTTTCTGTACCACCAAGAGGGCAGGCAATCCGAGTAATAATGGCTGAATTACAACGTCTTGCAAGTCATTGCATGGGGGCAGGTGCTTTTGCGAATGATACAGGTGCTTGGCAGACCCCTGTAATGTGGTTTAACCGAGAACGAGAACGTATTTTAGACATTTTTGAGATGACAAGTGGTGCTCGACTAACTTGCAACTACATGCGTATAGGTGGTGTTGCATTTGAGTTACGTACAGGCTTTGAAGATGCTGTACGACAATTGCTTCCACGTTTACGACAGACTATTGCTGACGGGCAGGAGCTTTTAGCCGAAAATGAGATTTTTATAGTACGTGCTCGAGATGTTGCCGTCGTTTCACCAGAAATGGCTATTGGAGCAAGTCTAACCGGACCGATGCTTCGAGGCAGTGGAGTAGCTTGGGATATTCGAAAGGCAGATCCTTATTCGGGTTATGAGAAGTATGATTTCCAGATACCGATTGGTTATAAAGGTGACGCTTATGATCGTTTTACTGTCCGCCTCGAAGAAATGCGTCAAAGTATCAAAATTGTTGAGCAAGCTTTGGATGATCTTCCGGGTGGTCCTCATAGTACAGAGGTTCCACTTGCTTTCCGCCCCCCTTCAGGTGAGGCTTATGCACGAATTGAAAGCCCTCGAGGAGAACTAGGATATTACCTTGTTAGTGATGGAGGGCCTTCGCCGTTCAGGTTCCATATACGTCCCCCGTCACTAATTAACCTTTCAGTGTTCAAGGAAATGACGGTGGGCGGTAGTATTGCCGATGCTATTGTTGCGCTAGGTTCTGTTGATATTGTGGTAGGGGAGATCGATCGCTGATGTTTCCATTATTGGTAACTGATCATTGGTATGACTTGAGAGATTTGGCGAATCTTTACCGTGTGATTCTCGAGGGCCTAGATCATATTCTTCCGACTGGACTAGTTTATGTAATTACAGCACTTTTGGGATTCATTGCATTTTTTGTGATCTTTGTTTTACCTTCCCAGCTTTACGTTGGAGTTTACGGGGAGCGTCGTCTAATTGGTCGAATGCAAGCTCGCCAAGGTCCTAATCGTGTTGGTCCATTGGGCCTTCTTCAACCCATTGCTGATGCGCTTAAGCTTTTACAAAAAGAGGCTTTAACTCCTCGCTCTGCTGATCGTACGATTATGTGGATTGCCCCTATTTTGTTTGTTGCGCCTGCTATTTTGATTTTTGCTGTGATTCCATTCGGTCCACGTATGGTCTTTGCAGATATTCCAGTTTCACTCATGTATTTTTTGGCGATTTCGTCTTTGCCTGTAATTGCCTCGTTTATGGCTGGATGGAGTTCCAATAATAAATACAGTCTTTTTGGTGCTATGCGAATTGTTGCTATGTCGATTTCTTATGAGGTTCCCCTTGTATTGGGCTTACTTTCTGTAGCTGTTCTTTCCGGGACGATGAGTTTACAGGGAATGGTGATATGGCAACAAGATATTCCTACGTGGATGATCTTGATTCAGCCTATAGCATTTGCTGTCTATTTCATTGGAGTTAGCGCTGAGCTTAATCGTACGCCTGCTGATATTGCTGAGGCTGAATCGGAAATTGTTGCCGGATATCTTACCGAATATTCAGGAATGCGATGGGGTTTATTCTATGGTATGGATATCGCGTATGCCTTGGGGGCATCTGCCTTTGCAGCGACCGTTTTTTTTGGTGGTTGGTCCCTATTTGGCTTGGAACAGTGGATACCGCCTTGGTTAATATTTATTCTTAAAACATATCTATTTTATTTCTTATTTATATGGACAAGGGCGACATTACCTCGTCTTCGGATTGATCAATTAATGTCTTTTTCTTGGAAATTTCTTTTACCGGTAGCATTATTCAATCTTCTTATAGTGGCTGTAGAACGTCTTATCTGGACTTCAAATGATCTTCCAGATGCAATTGTTTGGGCCTTTGGAGGGGTGAATATCATCCTGATGGTAGGAATTGTTTTCGTGTGGTCTAAGGTTTTTAAATATGATCCAAAAAATCGCCCTACAAAGCCGCGTCTTGTGAATGAGTCCGGTGGTTACCGTCCGGTTGATCTCGGGGAAGGGGGTTCAGCTTCATGACTGGGTTTGGTGTTTCCGTTGCTTTTTGGGTGCTTTCTGTTCTGACACTAGCCTCTGCAGGAGGTGTTATGGCTTCACGTAACCTTATTCATGCAGTACTTTTTCTTATCGTTGTATTCTTAGGTGTTTCCGGCTTTTTTGTATTGCTCTCTGCAGACTTTTTAGCGATGGCTCAGGTGATTATTTATGTGGGTGCTATTTCTGTTTTGATTTTATTTGCGATAGTGCTTACTCCGCGTGCGGAGCGTGATAATAGTGAAACTGTAATGGTCTTGCCTGCTATTTTCCTGGGGATTAGCCTCATGGCAATAATGTTGTTTGTTCTATACGACGCGAATTGGAGTGTTACAGCTACTGAACCAAGCTTGTCAGCAGCTGTATTGGGATCGTCGTTACTATCTGTCTGGGTTTTGCCGTTTGAACTCGCATCTGTTTTGCTAACAGCTGCTCTTGTAGGATCCATCATGCTTGTCCGAAGCCCGAGTGATGAGGAAGGAGATTTAGCGTAATGACCTTATCACTTGAACATTTTTTGACAGTTGCGATGCTTTTATTTTCCGTAGGCTTAATAATTTCACTTTCTAAGCGTAATGCGATTGGCATTTTAATGGGTGTTGAATTAATGCTTAATGCTGTGAATCTTGCACTTATTACCTTTGCTCGTTTTGGTGAGAGTGAAATGAGTATTTCTGGACATGCGTTTGTTGCTTTTGTTATTACTGTAGCCGCGGCGGAAGCAGCAGTTGCTTTAGCGCTTGTTATTTCTGTTTACCGTACGCGCGGTACTATTGAAGTCGATCAACTTAGTTTGCTTAGGTTCTGAAAAATGTGGGTTGAATTTATGACAGTACCAAATGCATATATAGCTGAAACATGGTGTGAAATTTTTGCTGCAGAGGGGCTACGTGTGACTCCAATCCCTCCAATAGGGCGCGGGGAAGATGCTTCTATGCGAGATGAGCGTGTTTTGCATGTTCCTAGTGGGAAAGCTCATGTTGCTCGTGAAATTTTGAGGAAGATCTAGTAATGCCATTCTATTTATTGGTAGCTGAAACTGGTGTTCCTTCTATAGCTGAAGGATTTCTCTGGGCTATTTTAGGAATTCCGCTACTTGCTTTTTTGATTATTTTTGGTTTCAGACAGCGTATTCCCGAACAGGTATCTGGATATGTAAGTATTGGTGCTATTTCAAGCACTTTTATTTTATCGATTATCGTGCTTTTCAATGTTATTGGCGCGGATGGCGGAATAGCCATACATACACACAATTGGTTCTCTATTGGGGACCTTGATTTCAATTTAGGCATCCGTATCGACGGGTTGACTGCAATTATGCTGATTGTAGTTACAAGTGTGGCCACGTTGGTACAAATATATTCCCAGGGATATATGCACAATGATCCTGGATATAGGCGCTATTACGCCTATATGAGCCTGTTTGCTACTTCTATGTTGGGTCTTATTCTTGCCGACAATCTGCTTATGCTTTTTGTTTTTTGGGAATTGGTAGGCTTGTCTTCTTATTTGCTTATAGGTTTTTGGTTTCACAAGCCTTCTGCAGCAGCGGCTGCTAAAAAGGCATTTATTGTCACTAGGATTGGTGATCTTGGACTGCTGGCAGCTTTACTTTTAATTGGTACTCGGGCTGCGACTTTTCAAATAGATACTATTCATGATCTTGTTATTGCAGGTGCTATTACCGGAACGACACTGACTCTTTTTGGGTTAGGTATTTTTGCGGGAGCAGTTGGGAAAAGTGCTCAGTTCCCGTTACATGTTTGGCTTCCTGATGCTATGGAGGGTCCAACGCCAGTTTCAGCGCTTATTCATGCTGCGACGATGGTCGCTGCAGGTGTCTATTTAGTAGCACGGTTCTTCCCAATATTTGAAGCCTCGCCTGATGCACGTGAAGTTGTGGCATGGGTAGGTGCGATTACTGTTGCTATCGGGGCACTGATAGCTTTAGTACAAACTGACTTGAAACGTGTTTTAGCGTATTCCACTATTAGCCAACTCGGGTACATGATGTTGGCCTTAGGGGTTTTTGGATATGGTGCTGCTGTTTTTCACTTATTCACTCACGCTTTTTTCAAAGCATTGCTTTTTCTCGGATCTGGATCCGTAAATCATGCGACGAATACGTTTGATATGAGGAAAATGGGTGGGCTACGTCATACGATGCCTATTACGTTCATCACATTTCTTATTGGTTCCCTTAGTCTTGCAGGAATTTTCCCGTTGGCTGGTTTCTTTTCAAAGGACGAGATTTTGGCTGAAGCATGGGTTGAGAATCGTGCGTTATACGGAATTGCAGCTATTGCTGCTTTTTTAACTGCTTTATATATGTTCCGAGCTATTTTCTTGACTTTTTTTGGTAAGTATAAAGGTGGTGAAATTGTTCAAGAGGAAGATGAGAATATGCAATTCGCTGGAATGCCTTCGGTTCCGCATGAACCTTCTCGCGTGATGACAATTCCTTTAGTGATACTTGCGATTGGGGCAATTGGCGCTGGGTGGTTGGCATTTGGTCGTACGTTTCATGAATTTGTTGAAGCAGCTTTGCCAGAGCCTCCACATCATGTGGTGCCTTTTAGCTATGGAATTGCAATTTCTTCGAGTATAATTGCCTTATTAGGTATTGCAACTGCTTGGATGATTTATCAAAAAAAGATTATTCCTTCTTCGGAAATCTATAAAACTGCTTTTCCTTTTGCACGTCTTTTTGAGCATAAATTCGGATTTGATTGGTTGTATGAGAAGGTTTTTGTCACGAGATTTTTCCAAAATTTCTGGAATCGATTAATTCAACAATTTGATAGCAGAGCAGTTGATGCTGTTGTTAATGCATCAGGTGCATTTGTGCTTGCGTTTGCGCAGGGTGTTCGTGTTGTTCAAAATGGTCAAGTTCAATTGTATGGAGTCATGATGGGCGTTGGCTTAATTGCTATCGTTATCATTGTCTTCATTGCGAACCCATTGTAGGAGGGGTTGTGGAACTAACTACGTTGGTCTTTATTCCTGCAGCGGCAGCTGTATTGATTCTTTTTTTGCCGCAGAAGTATGCGGAAATCTCTAAGTGGGTTGCGCTAGCTGCAGCATCAGCCGCACTAGTACTTTCTATTGTGCTGTTTTTCTCCTTTGAACATGGCGCTGGTTACCAGTTTGTTGAACGTTATTCTTGGATAAATGTGCCAGGCTTTGATATTCAATTTGCCTTAGGAGTTGATGGATTAAGTATGCCGTTGGTTGTCCTGACTACTTTTTTGACGGTTGCTGCTATTTTAGTTTCTTTTCGTATAGATTTTCGACAACGTGCGTACTATGCATCCCTGCTGGTTCTTGCGAGTTCCGTTCTTGGTGTTTTTACAGCACTTGACTTCCTGCTCTTTTTTCTTTTCTGGGAACTTGAATTATTTCCAATGTTTTTACTGATAACTATTTGGGGTTCAGGCCGACGTGATTATTCAGCGACAAAATTTGTACTTTACACTCTTGCCGGTTCTGCTTTCATGCTTGTTGGTATTTTGGTTCTTGCTTTTTCAGCCGGAACTTTTGATCTTGAGGTTTTAGGATCCTCAGAATTTGGAAGTACTATCATTCCTTTATCGTTTGTGTTTGCGTTTTTATTTATTGGATTTGCCGTGAAATTGCCTATAGTTCCATTGCATACGTGGTTGCCTGATGCCCATAGTGATGCACCAACTGCCGTGTCGGTAATGCTTGCGGGGGTTTTGTTAAAAATGGGTGGTTATGGCATTATCCGAACTTGTATAACAATGTTGCCAGATCAGGCAAAGGATTTCGATGTTGCTTTCGCAGCTATTGGCGCTGTAAGTGTTTTATATGGTGCGTTTGTTACTTTCCGTCAAACAGATGTCAAGCGCCTTATAGCCTATTCTTCTATCAGCCATATGGGATTGGTGCTTTTGGGTATTAGTGGGCTTGGTGTTACAGGCTTGGTGGGTGCAACATACCAAATGCTCGCTCATGGATTGATTACAGGGATGCTTTTCGTTGTTATTGGGTTCATGTATGACCGAACGCATACTCGAGAGATTTCGCGTTTGGGTGGATTAGCTCGCCAGATGCCACTACTTTCAACTGGTCTTGTCTTTGCCGGTTTTGCAAGCGTTGGATTGCCATCTCTTGCTGGTTTTGTTGCAGAAATCACAATTTTTCTAGGAGTTTTTCAAGCATTTGAGTGGGCAGTTTTGATGGCTATTTTTGGTGCAGTCCTATCTGCAGGATATATTTTATGGACATTACAACGAGTGGTTTTTGGACCACCTCGTGATGAGTGGGATTCGCTTACAGATCAGAACCACTGGTGGGAGCATATCCCAATACTGGGCTTAGCAGCTTTGATTGTATTACTTGGGGTTTATCCTGCGATTATTACCGATATGCTAAATCCCACCCTAGAGTTTGTTGTAGAGAGGTTCACTATATGAACCCGTTTGAACTTATTGGTCCTCAATTGGCAATTTTGATTGGTGCTGCCGGTATTCTTATTTATGATGCTGTGGTTCCCAGAAAAACCCAGTATCTCCCCTGGTTGGCATTAGCTTCAATTGTGGCATCAGCTGTTTGGGCAGTGAGCATAGCTGTACAAGGTGACTATCAATCCGGATTTGAAGGTACGTATAGCCTAGATAAGTTTTCAGTTTTCTTTAGCATGGTATTTGCAGGTATAGCAGCGATCGTTGTGTTAGCTTCCATTGATTGGATTGATCGTGTTGGTCGGCGTAAATCCGAATATTATGCTCTTCTTTTAACTGCAACTGCGGGGTTGATGTTTCTTGCTGGTGCAAGAGATTTAATCACTATTTTTATTGCTCTGGAGCTTTCCTCAATTCCCCAATATATATTGGCAGGTTGGGGTAAGGATGAACAGTCAGGTGAATCTGGAGTGAAATATTTATTACTAGGTGCTATAGCATCTTCACTACTTCTTTTTGGCATGGCGTTATTGTACGGATTGTCAGGCACCACTTTTTTACCTGAGATCGCTACTTTTGTTGGTGAAAATGCTTCAAGTAATCGTTCGCTTTTGATTTTATCGAGCATGCTTATTCTGGCTGGCTTTGCCTTCAAGATGGCTTTAGTCCCCTTTCAAATGTGGGTTCCTGATGTTTACCAGGGTGCACCAACGCCTGTTGCAGCATTCTTGTCTGTAGGATCAAAAGCAGCAGCTTTTGCCGTTGTTTTGCGCATTTTTTTTGAAGGTCTTAATGCAGAGATACTAAGTAATGATTGGGCAATGATATTTGCTATTCTAGCTGCGGCTTCGATGACTATAGGGAATATATTTGCAGCTGCGCAGTCCAATATTAAAAGGATGCTTGGATACTCTTCTGTCGCCCAAGCCGGTAATTTTGCCGTGGGGTTAGCTGCAATTGCAGTTGTAGGTCAGGAATTTACATTAGCTGCGAGTGCGATCTTGTTTTTTGTTGTGGCCTATGCTTTTACAAATTTGGCTGCTTTTATAGCAGTGATTGCAATTTCTCGTCATTTGGAGAGTGATGATATAAATTCTTACGAAGGCATTGCCAAAAGTGCACCACTAGTAGCGCTTGCTCTTGCGATAGCATTAATATCGCTCTCAGGCATCCCTCCTTCAGTAGGATTTTGGGCAAAGTTATATGTTTTCAATGCTGCCGCACAGGCAGATCTTGCGTGGCTTGTTATCATCGCTGTTTTAAATTCTGTTCTCGCTGCCTTTTATTATCTTCGTATCGTTCGCTTGATGTTCCGTGATGGAGGTGACCGAATTGGTTCGAAACCTTTTTCATCCGCGAAGCCACTTTCGATAAGCCTTGGAATTACTGTTCTTGGTGTACTTGTGTTTGGATTTTTCCCTACCCCAGTAATCTCGGTTGCTCGTGAAGCAGCTGCGATTTTCTCAATTGGTTAATTTGTCGTTGAGTATGGATATTCAGTTCATTAGTGAATGTAATATACAAGGACTGGATATCCATATACTCCATGCACTTGCGGAAACTGTACTGGTGGCAGAATGCACTGAGAATAATGTAAGAGTTACAATTTTGCTAACGGGGGATGAAGTACTTCAAGAACTTAATCTTCGTTTCTTTGGTAATGATAAGCCGACTGATGTATTAGCGTTCCCTGATACTTTTATGGAGGGTGAGGTTGATTTTCCTGAATTTGCTGAAGAGATACGTTTATTAGGTGAGATTGCTATAAGCATTCCTAGTGCAGCCCGTAAAGCGAGCCTTAGCAAGGTTTCCTTGCTAGATGAAGTTTCTCACCTTTTAACGCATGGATGTTTACATTTATGTGGATTTGATCATGAAAACCTAGGAGAAGCTGAGGATATGCAGCGTAAAGAAGAAAATTACCTGGATAATCCTAGACTACATACCTGATTTCGATCTGTTTGGGTATACTTTTTATGCTCGGTACTGGAGGACTTGTGCTCTATAGCAAGTGGAGACCTAATGGTTTTGAAGAAGTTGTAGGTCAAGAGCCTATAGTGACAACTTTGCGAAACGCGCTTAGTGCTGATCAGGTGGCGCATGCCTATTTATTTTCTGGCCCTCGAGGTACAGGAAAAACTACGACTGCTCGTATTTTGGCAAAAGCTGTAAATTGCGAAAATCTTAATAGTGGTGATCCTTGTAATAGTTGTAATAGTTGCAATTCAATAAATGATGACATGGCTTTTGATCTTATCGAAATGGATGCTGCTAGTAATCGAGGTATTGATGACGTTCGTGAATTGCGTGAGCGTATTGCTTTTTCCCCATCTGTTCTGAAGTACAAAGTATATCTTTTGGACGAAGTCCATATGTTGACTACTGGTGCCTTTAACGCACTTTTAAAAACCTTAGAAGAGCCTCCTTCGTACGCAATTTTTGTACTTGCAACGACCGAGCTCCATCAAGTTCCAGCAACAATTATCTCGAGGTGCCAACGATTTGATTTTCGTCGAGTGCCTAATGATGATATTGTGCAGCGGCTTGCTTTCATTGCCAAAGAAGAGGGCTGCACGATAGCTAAGGAAAGTTTGGGTGTAATTGCGCGACAGTCTCGTGGGGGTATGCGTGATGCTATTACAATGCTTGAACAAGTAACGGCACTTTTTGGATCGATGCCTTCGACCGATCAAGTAAATACTACTTTGGGAATAATTCAAGATGATAGAACTGATGAATTGGCGAATGCACTTGTTGCTGATGATCTTGTTCGCTCGCTTGAGCTGTCTCGAGAGGTTTCTGATGACGGATTGGATCTTGCAAGGTTTACCAGGGAAACAATAAATATATTGCGTGAGCGTTTGCTAGTAACTGCACGTTCCAAAGGATCTGATTTATCTAGCCTTGCGAAGCTCTCACATATAATTACTAATCTTGCGGCTGCTGATTTTCGTCGTGACCCCAGTGATGCTATACCTTTAGAAGTAGCTTGTGCGACGGCACTAATTGTTTCTTCAGAAAGTTTAGCTATTGGTCTTCACGAAGATTCAGGAAATACCGCAAGGCCAAATGCTACTAGAGTTATAAATGCTACGAAGAACATGCCAGTTGAACAAACAGAAGATGAGCGTTTCATGCATGCTCTTTATCTGAAATGTCGTGAAAAAGATGTAAAAGCTGGTGCATGGCTGAATGGTTCATGTGAAGTTGTTTCTAAGGATGGTAATATTTTAAAACTAGGGTTTTACAAGCCATTTCATATGCAGAAGGTTGAAAGCGAAGGACGTACTTTAATAGAGCAACAGGCGAGCATACTTTTGAAGCGTGATGTTACTTTGGAAGTGCAGCTTATACCTGGAGAACAACCTCGTCGTGTACCTCAGGGAGGTCATCTAGCTAAGGCAGCTTTGGAATTAGGTGCTAAGCCAATATCTTCGAAGGGAGAATAATTTAATGGCAAAAAGTAGTGGTAGAAACAGATATTTGCGTCGAGGAAGTACGCGTGGAACGGGAAGTTCACGCTCCCCTACAGGTAATACTTCTCAAATGGCAGAAGCCCAAGCGCTTTTACAAAAAGCACAGGAACAGTTGGCTACAGAGATGGTTGAAGGAACCTCTGGCGGTGGTGCCGTGAGAATTGTTATGAATGGTGAGCAGAAAATTACTGATGTTCATATAGATCCTGAAGTAGTAGATCCTGAAGACGCCAGTATGCTGGAGGATCTAATACTGGCTGCTATCAGAGATGCCTCTGATCGTGCAGCACAAATTCAAGCACAGTCGTTAGGTTCAATCACAGCTGGTTTGAACATTCCTGGATTAAGTGATTAGTACCGTGAATACATTTAGCGGGATCCCAGAACCACTTGCCCGGCTCATTCATGAACTTTCCAAGTTGCCAGGAGTTGGTCCTAAGTCTGCACAAAGACTAGCCTTTCATCTTTTACGTGCCTCTGAAGAGTCAACGAAGTTATTGGTTCTTGCAATAAATGATATGAAGCTACAAGTAGGTTTGTGTAGCCTTTGCTTTCATATCACTGAGATTGATCCTTGTAGACTTTGCCAGGATGGTGAGAGAGACAAGTCGATCTTATGTGTGGTTGAACAGCCACTAGATGTTATTGTTCTTGAACGAGTAGGGCAATATAAAGGCACTTACCATGTATTGCACGGCGTGCTGAATCCTATCGAAGGAATAGGGCCAGAAGATCTTCGAGTTAAGGAATTTTTGAAGAGAGTTCAGGATGGTAATGTCGATGAGGTGATTATGGCTATAAATCCGTCTCTTGAGGGTGAGGCAACCGCAATGTACATACAGAGATTACTTGCACCATACGATATAAGGACGACCCGCTTAGCTCGAGGGCTGCCATCAGGAGCTGATCTAGAGTACACCGATGCAATAACCTTGGCGCATGCTTTTGAAGGTCGCAAAACTTTTTAATTGTGTCTCGAAAAGAACGTACGTATCGAATTGAAGGCATAATTCTCCGTCGCCGAAATATTGGTGAAGCTGATAGCATTTTTACTATTCTAAGCCATACTCATGGGAAAATTGATGCTATTGCTCGAAGTATCCGTAAGCCTCGTAGCAAAATGCGTGGACATCTTGAGACTCTTGTACAGAGCAGTTTGTTTATTGCTCGGGGTAAAAGTTTGGATATTCTTACCCAGGCTGAGACCATTGATTCCTATCAAGAGATTCGAACAGACCTCGAGAAAAGTGCTGCTGCACTATACTGTTTTGAGCTGATTGATTTGTTTACAGAGAAAGAAGAACCTTTGCCGGAATTATACAAGGCTCTCAAGGATTTTCTTGAGATACTTAAATTAACAAGTTCTTCATTAGCTGTACGTCATTTTGAATTGCACTTATTAAATTTATTAGGCTACCAAGTTCATGTGTCTGGGTGTGTTGTTTGTGATGGACGTTTGCCGGAACAACCAGCTTTGTTAGTTCCAGCAGCAGGCGGCTTTGTATGTAGCGATTGTCGATTGGGTTCCGGAGCAGGACGGATAGTCTCTGTTCCTATAATCAAATTGTTACGTTTTGCCTCGAAGGCAACATTGAGAGATTACATCGGTATTCGTGTTTCTGCCGAGAACCTTAATTTGTTCTCGGCAATTACTTCAGAGCTGATTCGGTACCATCTTGAGCGGGAGCCTAAATCTAAATATTTCTTGGATAATCTTCCTCCATCTTCCTAAAAACAGCTTTTCGAACCGTATTGAGAAAAGAAACGCTAGAATAGTCTCCTAGCTAAATTTTATCTGGTAGGTGAGCCATGCCTTTATATGAATACTATTGCGGGCCTTGTCATGGCATTTTTGAAGAGTTACGACCTATGAGAGAGGCAACAGAAGAGGTTCCTTGTCCTGAATGTTATGAGGATTCTGAACGTATTATGCCAACCTCGTTTTCTGCCTTTACTTTCAGGGATGGTTATCCCAGGAGAATTCCTGATGATGGTGGCTATTTCCATCTTGGGAAAAAAGTTACTACGCGTGTGACGGGTGGGCGCCCTAATGAGCATCCAGAAATTAATAAACCTAAACCGCCATCGCAACGTACACAAGGAGAGGTGGGAGATCTGGTTGATATGCAGGAGGCTGCAATAAAGGGCGAACTTGTTGACATGTACGATCAGCCGATCGAGATTAATGATGTAGCGGACGCTGTAAAACGTCGTGATGTTCTTAAAAAAGGTACTCCGGCTAGGGCTCCGCGACATTTGAAGCGTACGAAATATGGGAAAGATTAAGCAAGAAGCCTAATTGTTACGTTCTAATACATAATCACCAAGTCTCTCTAATCGCTCCCTGCCATCATTATTAGGTAGTGACTGAAGTGCTGTTCGTGCACGTGTGACGTAATCCTCTGCGAACTTTTGAGATTCAATTATTGCAGATGAATTGGTGATTTTCTTAATAGCATCTTCTAGATAAGACTCACGGTCCTTTTCTGTTTCCAAGAACTTTCTGACTACATCCTCTCGGCTTGCTGATTGCAGATATAGTAGTGTTGGTAATGTAATAGTACCTTCTTTAAGATCACTGCCTACAGGCTTTCCCATCAATTCCTCAGTTCCTTGGAAATCAAGAATGTCATCAACTATTTGAAAGGCCATTCCTAGGTTGTAACCATAAGAACGTAATGACTCGACATCTTTTTCTGAGCAACCGGCTAAGACAGCGCCGCCTTCTGTTGCGTTTTCAACTAGTGATGCAGTTTTTCCTCCAATTCTTGATAAATAACTTTGGACATCACGACCAACATCAAATGCTGCCGTATCCTGATCAAGTTCTCCACTCGTCATTTTCATAAGAGTTAATGCAAACAGTCTGGTTACTTTTAGGCTGCCTGTACGAGTAACCATTTCCGCTGCATTAGCGAAAAGAAAATCTCCTAACAAAACAGTTAACGCGTTATTGAAAAGACTATTCGCTGTTGGTTTTCCACGGCGGTTATCTGCGCCATCTATAACGTCATCATGGACAAGGCTAGCTGTATGTAATAATTCAATTGCGGTACCAAGAGGTACCAGTTTGTTAAGGTCATACTCGCCAAAAGTTCCTGCCAATAGAACTAATGCTGGTCGTAAACGCTTCCCTCTAGATTCAAGTGCGTGCTCTAGCATTTTTCGTAGTGCAAAGACATCAACTCTTTTAGCGGATTCCAAAAGATCTTCTACTAATACTAGATCTTCAGCTATTGGGCCATAAAGTTGTGTTGTTTGAATTTCTGTCATCTATGTTATTCCGTGTCACTAGAATGTTGCTCTAATATTTGTGAGGCATTTAATGTTGTGATTCTACCTATTTCCCTAAGACTTGTATTTCTTGCCATAGCTACTGCTTCTGCAATGAGTGTTAGATAACTAGGTTCATTAGTTTTACCGCGATATCCTTGTGGTGGCAAGGCAGGGCTATCTGTTTCAAGTAGTAATGATTCATCCGGTAGTTTTGAAGCTATTCTCCGAAGTTCAGTGTTTTTAGGATATGTAATTGGTCCTGCGAATGATATCAAAAATCCTTGCTCAAAGTAGTCTAGCGCTAGTTCTAGACTACCATCGAAACAGTGGAGAATCCCGTGGAGTTTCAGTTTACTTTTTTGAGCAAAAGTTTTTAAGTGAGGCTTTAGCTCTTGCACTGCATTCCGTGAGTGGATACTTACTGGTAGTCCAAGTGTTGCTGCAATTGAAAGTTGTGATTCAAAAACGCTGTGTTGTTTTTCTTTAGGGGAAAGATTTCGGTAAAAATCCAACCCGATCTCGCCTATTGCACAAACTTGATTATGGGTTGCGATTTTTTTTAATCGTTCGAGTCCGGTTGTAGTAGCCTGAGAGGCATTATGCGGATGAAAGCCTACCATAGCCTTAATACTTGGAGATGTTTCAGCAAGCTTAATCGCTGCTTCACTTGAGGAGATGTTCTCACCACATACTAGTATTTGCTCAACTCCTTGCTGTCGAGCTCGTTCTATGACTGCCTGTCGATTTTTGTTAAAAGTGGAATCTTGTAAGTGGGTGTGGCTATCGACCAATTTTATAGTTGACATGGTTCATTCATTTTCCAGCTTGCTGTATAAGGCTTTTGGCGTGGCCAAAAGAGTTCCGTCTGGCACGATGCTGCGCGACCAATTTTCTTCTATTTCAGATTCGGGAAATCCTAAATTTATATATAATTCTTTTGTTGAAAATGGAAGAATTGGATGTAACAATTTAGCAATACCTGAGATTGCCTGTATAGCGGTATTCAGAGTTTCTGCTGCATGTGCATTATTTTCCTTAATAGCTTTCCATGGTGCCCTCGTATCGAGGTAGCGATTAGCAGATTGCGCAATTCTCATGCAAGCACGTAGTGCTGTTCTAAATTCACAAGTTTCATAAGCATCCCCGATTTCCTTGAAGGCAGCATCGATTTCTGCCAGTAATGATAAGCTTTCTACGCTTGGATTTTCGGAAGCTGGCAATTTACCTAGGAAGTTTTGATGAATCATCGCAAAAACACGATTAGCTAAGTTTCCCCATGTTGCGATAAGGATTTCGTTATTTGTTCGAACCAGTTCTTCTTCACGGAATTCCGAGTCACTTGATTCAGGCAAAATAGTTGTTAAATAAAAACGTATAACATCAGGATCGTATATGTCGAGCAAGTCTAATATCCAGTTGCCTGTTCCTTTAGACTTGCTTTGTTTTTGACCTTTTGCAAAGTTTACATATTGATTAGCGGGAACGTTGTACGGAAGATTTAGATTTCCATAACCCAGTAACATTGCTGGCCATATAATTGTATGGAAGACGATGTTGTCTTTTCCAATAAAGTAGTAGCTTCGTGTTTTTTCATCTTGCCAAAATGACTTCCAGCCCTCTGAATCATTATTGCTTAGCGCCCATTCTTTTGTAGCTGATAGGTATCCAATAACGGCATCAAACCAAACGTAGATTCTTTTAGATGCATAACCTTTCACAGGTACAGGTACACCCCAGGCAATATCTCTTGTGATTGCTCGATCTTTTAAGCCTTCCTCAATTACACCAAGCGTGAAATTTTTAACATTGCGACGCCAATGCTTTTGATTTTCTACCCATTGCCGTATTTCCTTCTCAAATGCGGATAGTCGCAGAAAAAAGTGTTCTGATTCACGTATTTCTGGTTTTGCTCCACTAATTATGCTTCGAGGCTCAAGCAAATCCACTGCATCCAATTGAGAGCCGCAAGAGTCACATTGGTCTCCTCTAGCATCTTTATAGCTGCAGAGAGGACATATTCCTTCTACATAGCGATCTGGAAGAAAACGTTCAGATTCCGGATCGTAGAGTTGCTCTTGTGTTTTAGTGTACAAATATTTTTTAGCTAAAAGCTGTTTGAAGAAATCTTGCGTGGTCTCATAATGGTTTTCTGTGAGTGTGGATGTAAATAGATCGAATGAAATACCTAACTGGTCCCATGCATCAAGAATTTTAGGGTGATAACGGTCGACAATATCTTTAGGAGATACATTCTCCCGGTCTGCACTGACTGTAATTGGGGTGCCATGGCAGTCTGAACCGGACACCATAAGTACTTCATTACCGATAAGTCTCTGGTAACGTGCAAAGATGTCTGCAGGGAGATATGCTCCCGCTATCTGACCAACATGGAGTAGGTAATTTGCATATGGCCAAGCGACTGCAACTAGAATCCGTTCGGACAAGAATCCCTCTGGTTCGGGGCGTAATGACTAGATTCTAACATAGCTGATCTATATTCCCTACTAGGCCTGATTGTTCTCTGGCCATAAAGAGTATGCTAGTGCCCTCTCAATATTAAAGCGACGTGCTGCCTCTGATGCAGCACCTGACCGCTTTGCACCTGCGCGATGCATTTCGCGCAAGTACTCAGAAGCATCTTGTTCTAAATGTTTTATTACAGGATATTTTTCACAATTGACTACGATGGTGCATTCTCCACGAAGTTTTTTAAGCTGTTTTGACAAAATAGAAGCCTTTTCTCGAATAGTTTCCTCATGAATTTTTGTGATTTCGCGACAGATTACTGCTTCGGGATCATCAAGCCAGTCTGCTATTTCTAGTAGTGTTCTTATCAATCTAACTGGGCTTTCGTAAATGACTAACATTTTTGCTGTTTGAGCTGTTTTTTTTAATAGAGTTAGTCGAGCATTCTTTTTTCTTGGCAAAAAACCAAGAAAATGGGCATCACCACTAAAGCCAGAAATCGAGATTGCTGCAGCAAGCGCTGAGGGTCCTGGAATTGCGTATACCGGGACCCTCTCTTTATGCGCTGCTTCAACTATTCGAGAGCCAGGGTCTGATATTGCAGGTGTTCCTGCATCAGATGTAAGTACTGCAATTCCTGTTTGCGCAATGGCCAAGATTTCTGGGATTTTTTTGAATGTGTTGTGTTCTGTAACATGCATTAGTTGGTTTGTCGGAACTTCAACACCTAGCTGCCTAAACATTTGCGTATTTTCTACGGCGATCAGGTTAGCTTGGCTTAGGAGTGATACAGCTCTTGGCGCAAGGTCGCCAAGATTTCCAATCGGAGTTGCGACTATATATAAGCCAGTTTGGAATTTACTTTGCGCCATCTCTAGATCCTTTGCTTCACAAAACAATGCTCTTTTCTGAAAATTTTGTAAAATTATATGCTTAATGTTGACCTGATCGCATCTGGCCTTCACACTCAATGTAGTGGTATTTTTCGGGTTGTACTTCTCGTTATGCCTTCATAGATTAGCTGGCTGAAGGAGACAGGGTAAATGGCTGTTCCTAAGTTAAAAGAGCTTCGGCATGCGTATGGTTTTGATGATGTCGCCATCGTTCCTGGTGATGTCACCTTGAATCCTGAATTGGTAGAGGTCGGCTTAGACTTAGGCGGTCAACATTTTGAGATACCTTTTCTTGCTGCTGCTATGGATGCAGTGGTAGATCCTGCGTTCGCTATAGAAATGCACAATGCAGGCGGCTTAGCTGTATTAAATATAGAGGGTGTATGGTCTCGTTTCGATGATCCTGTCCCGATTCTTCAGGAAGTTGCTTCAGGGAATCGCGAAGAGGCGACGGCTACTTTACAAAAGGCTTTTATGAGTCCGATACGTGAAGATTTGATTGGTAAACGAATTCAACAAATTAAAGAAGGTGGAGCTGTTGCGGCTGTTTCCGTAACGCCTAGATATACAAAAGAATTTGCTTCTGTTATTCAAGAGTCGGGCGCTGATTTTTTGGTTGTACAAAGTACTGTAACCACCGCTCGTCATGAATCGTCGAGTATAGAAGGGTTAAGGTTTGAGCAATTACTGCAGGAGATTAACATCCCAGTAATCGTTGGGAATACTGTTGGTTATAACGCTACTCTCGAAGTGATGCGTACCGGTGTATCTGGTGTACTCGTTGGTGTTGGTCCCGGTGCAGGTTGCACTAGTCGTGAAGTTCTTGGCGTGGGGGTTCCGCAGGTTACCGCTACCATTAATTGTGCTGCTGCTCGAGATGCTTATTTTGAGGAAGCTGGGAGATATGTTCCCATAATTACTGATGGAGGGATTCGTACTGGTGGAGATGTATGTAAATCTTTTGTTGCGGGAGCAGATGCAGTTATGATGGGGTCGCCTTTTGCAGCAACTACTGAGGCGCCAGGGCGTGGATATCATTGGGGTATGGCCACGCCGCATGCAGATTTACCTCGTGGTACGCGTATTGCTGTAGGTGCTCGGACTACTCTGGAAAAAACTCTTTTTGGGCCTACTAGTCGGACCGATGGAACTGAAAATTTAGTAGGCGCGTTGAAAACTGCTATGGGAATGTGTGGGGCGCGTACTATTCGTGAATTTCAACAAGCCGAGATGGTTATAGCTCCTTCGATTAAAACTGAAGGAAAAATTTATCAATTTGAGCAATCAGATACATAAAATTTTCATCGCAGTAGTGTTTTTTGTGTTTGCCACTTCCATGGTATTTTCGAGTGCCCAGGCTGTTTATGCATATGAGGACTCGTGTGAAACTCTAGATCTTGAAAATTTATATCAATCTGTGCGTGCCTATGATGTTATCGCTATTGTTAAGGTTGGTAATTTTTTGGAGACCACACCTGAAAGTGTGGAATTGAATGTTGAAGCTTATTTAAAAGGTCCTCCGAATGTACAGGTTTTGGTACCTGTACTTAGCAATGATCATTGTGCGGCTGAGCTTCATGCAGGTGCTCGTATGCTGGTGGCATTAAAAGGCTTTCCTGGAGTCAATGTTTTGTGGCCTTCCTACGGATCTGTTTTTTTTCTTGAAAATGGATATGTTTTTAATGAAGATGGTTTAAATATAGGTGTTGCGGAAGCTGATTTAATAAAGGATGTTCGTGCGGTTACCGGACAGTTTGCAGTTCCTGCAAATAATTTAAATGAGGCGGCGTCTTTAGATTTGGTGTCCGTTATAATTCCAGTACTTATTGCAGCCGTATGTATTTTAGGGATCGGGTTAATCCTCCAAAGGATTTGGCAAAGAATTGACCCAGAGTAATTTTTTATCAGTACTATTGTTTCCAACGTGCTAGTACAACTCGTTCGATTCCTGCTAAGTCATGATTGATTTCAACACTGGCTCCATAACTTTCCAATAAACCCGAAATAGCTTGTGCTTGACCAAAACCTATTTCTAATGCGAGTACTCGCGGTTTTAATCTTTTGTTGCAGTCATTTGCCAAACGTTCAATCAGCTCAGTTCCTGTTCCTCCTCCATCTAATGCTTCTAGTGGTTCCCATTTTTTTATTTCTGCTGGCAAGTTGTCGATTTCATGCGTAGGAATGTAAGGCAGGTTCGCTACAACTATATCGGCATTTGCAATTGAAGTAGCTAAATAAGATTTAATTAGAGGAATATTTACCTTATGACGCAAAGTATTCTCATAAGCTTGTTTAAGAGCTAATGAGCTTACATCCGTTGCAACAAGATTATTTTTTGGTATATGGATGGCGAGAGCAATCGCAATGCATCCGCTCCCGGTACCGATTTCTATTACAGTATCGTTTTCGTTAATCTCTTCTTTTACTAGTTCTACTAGCAGTTCGGTTTCAGGCCTGGGGATCAGTACTCCTGGACCTACCTTGAATTTCAATCCGTAAAATTCTCGCATACCGAGAATGTAAGCTGTAGGCTCGTTTTGTAACCTTCGTTGTTCAAATTCTTTTAAAGTATTTAAGTATTTTGCAGGTAGTATGGCGCCTGCATAGAACTGACTTCGAGTTAATTTCCCCGCATATCTTGTTAGAAGTTCAGATTCGAATGCAGGATCTTGAATTCCAGCTGTAGTTAGTTTTTCCTGGAGACTTTTTGCTGCTTCTTGTGCCTTCACTCGTTTAATCGTTCTGCTTCAGCCGCAGAGGCCACAGCATCAATAATATCATCTATATTCCCATCTAATCTGTCAGGGATATTGTGCACAGTTAATGCAATTCGATGATCTGTAATACGATCTTGCGGAAAATTATATGTACGTATTTTTTCTGAACGACCTCCGCTCCCTACTTGTAGTTTGCGCTCTGCGGACTCCTCTTTTTCTTGCTTTTCTTGTTTCACTGAAAGTAATCGTGCTCGTAATACTGACATCGCTTTCACTCGGTTTTTCAATTGTGAGCGTTCATCCTGACATATCGCTACTTGACCTGTAGGTATATGAGTTATGCGTACAGCTGAAGCTACCTTGTTTACATTCTGTCCACCCGCGCCTGAAGCATGATAGATATCAATTCGTAAATCTTTCTCATCAATTGCGATATCTACTTCTTCTGCTTCTGGAAGTACAGCAACTGTTGCTGTAGAAGTGTGTATGCGGCCTTGTGTTTCTGTTTCAGGGACCCGTTGTACTCTATGTACACCACTTTCGTATTTCAAGCGTGAAAAAGCTCCTTTGCCATCTACTGAGAAGGTAACTTCCTTGATTCCTCCCATCTCTGCATCTGAAATATGAATGATAGATGTCTTCCAATTTTGACGCTCACTATACCGGACATATAAGCGATATAAGTTTGATGCGAAGAGCGCTGCCTCCTGTCCACCAGTCCCTGCACGTATTTCTACAATTACATTGTGATCGTCACGGGGATCTTTTGGCAATAACGCCCTTAGAATTGCTTTTTCAATATTCTCTAGTTCTTTTTGAGTTTCTCCAATTTCTATTTCTGCTAATTCTTTTAACTCCTGGTCTTTTTCAATCAATATTTTTTGTGCATCTGCTAAAGAGTGTGCATGAATTTCATACTCTGACATCAGATTTACTACAGGTGCAATTACAGTTCTTTCACGTAGCAACTGTGCCATTTGTTCATAATTGGTAGCGACTTCTGGATCCGCCATTTGCTCCGTGAGCACATCATATTGGGAGCGTAATGTTTCTAATTTTGTGCGGATCACTTCATTCATTAGTGCTGAACTCTTGGGTGAGCATATCGCTTTTATGATTCAGTAGTTTGATAATTTCAGAGGGTATTGTATTAAGCGGTGCTTCTACTTGAGCCTGATCTGTTCGCATTGATTTTATGATTGCAGTACCACGTGACATTTCTTCTTCTCCAATAATTATTGTAATTTGCACACCAGATGCATTAGCTTTGCGTAATTGTGCTTTTAACGATCGTGTGGATTCACCAATAACGGTAGATAGTTTGTTTTTCCGTAAAGCTGATGCAAGTCTAATACTTTCCCTCCCTGCTTCTAGGCCAAGGTGTGCAATGTATATGGTTACATTATTGGTTGGCACAAGAATTTTTTCTTGGCGTTGCATTTCAAGAATTATCCGTTCAAACCCCGCTGCAAAACCGACGGCCGGGGTAGATGGACCACCAAGATTTTTCATGAGTCCATCATATCTTCCTCCGGCACCAATCGTGCTTTGTGCTCGGTTATCTCCCTGTGGAACAAATTCGAATACGGTTCGATTGTAATAATCGAGTCCTCGAACGAGTAAGGGGTCAATTGTAAAAGGTATATCAGCTGTAGTTAAGGATTCTTTTACGGTTTCAAAATGCTTGGCGGCATCTTCGCTTAATCGGTCAATCAGCTTAGGGGCTTTTTCTTTAAAAGCGAGGTCTCGTTCGTCTTTGCTATCTAATAAACGTAGAGGATTGGTTTGCAATCGTCGTTGACTATCTTCTGATAGTGAATCTGATAAAGGTTGGTAATATGCTAAAAGATCATCAATATAGTTTTTACGTGTTGCAAGGTCATCAATGCTACTTAAGCGGAGTTCAATCCCTGTTATCCCTAAATGTTCATAAAAACTCCATAAAAGTTCGATTAATTCTACATCTGTGTAGGGATCTCCTGATCCTAATACTTCGCAGTCGAATTGTGTAAATTGGCGTAATCGTCCTTGTTGGGGTCTGTCGTAACGGAACATGGGTGCTGTTGTGTAAAGACGTACAGGTTGTGGCTGGCTGCCCATTCCATTTTCAAGGTATGCGCGACAGAGCGCAGGTGTTGCCTCAGGCGTAAGTGCGAGAAAGTCACCACCTCTATCAGCAAATGAGTACATCTCCTTTTCGATGATATCAGTTGTGTCTCCGGTTCCTTTTTCAAAGAGGGCTGCGTTTTCAAAGATTGGGGTGTCGATTCGGGAATAGCCGAACAGTTGAGTAATTTCTTGGATGGTTTTGTGGATTGCAAGCCAATAAGGCTGCATAGCAGGAAGTACATCTTCGGTACCACGTGGTTTTTGAAATTGTTTACTCATCGTTTAAAACTACTTCCTAAAGTACAATATAGTCTTCTAAAGTGATGCAGAATAAGATTCTCCGCTCTAATTATAACTCGGCTTCCTTACCTGAGATTGAGGAAGTTTTGGCAGATGCTGCTTTGTACCTACCACAGCAACATCTGCCTGAAATTCTCAGTGCTTACGAATTTGCTTATGGGCATCATAAGGGTCAATTGCGTGAGTCAGGAGATCCATATATTACTCATCCACTCGCGGTTGCACAGATTGTTGTCGGCCTCCAATTAGATCGTTCTGCTATTTCTGCCGCACTTTTACATGATGTTCAAGAAGATTGTGATGTGTCTAATAAAGAGATAGCTGATCGTTTTGGTGATGATATTGCCAGTTTAGTAGAGGGGCTTACTAAATTAGATAACTTACCTGCGCATTTTGGAGATAATCCGGATTCACAAAATACTATACAAGCACAAAATTATCGAAAAATTTTTTTAGCGATGGCTGAAGATATACGTGTGGTACTTGTAAAATTATGTGATCGACTTCATAACATGCGTACTTTAGAACCACTAACCCCTGAAAAGCAGTTACGTATTGCTCGAGAAACAATGGAAATTTATGCTCCTCTTGCAAACAGGTTAGGTATTTGGCAATTGAAATGGGAATTGGAAGATCTTGCTTTCCGTTATCTGAATCCTGAAAGGTATAGTGAAATTGCAGATAGACTAGAACTTACACGGGATGCACGTGAAAAATACATAGATCAATGTGCTAATGTCCTTACTACTCACTTAGAAAGAGATAAGGTCCAGGCAGTTGTTAGCGGACGTGCAAAACATATATTTTCAGTGTATGAGAAGCTTGAGCGATATGATCAAGAGGCCAAATCGTTCAATGATATTTACGACATATTGGCTCTACGTGTAATTGCTTCAACTGTTGCAGATTGTTACCAGGTTCTTGGAATAATTCATTCAGTATGGAGGCCATTGCCTGGGCAATTTGATGATTATATTGCTAGTCCTACCGATCGTATGTACCAGTCATTGCATACCACCGTTGTTACAGAATTCGGAAGGCCTCTCGAGATTCAAATTCGAACTGATGAAATGCATCGTGTTGCTGAATATGGTGTTGCTGCTCACTGGAGATATAAAGAGGACGAAGGGGAAAAGACAAATGATGAGGATCGAATTTCGTGGTTGCGGCAACTTCTGGAGTGGCAACGTGATTTTGCAGGAGATGAAGATTTTATTGAGTCTGTAAAGACGGATATTTTTGATGACCAAGTTTTTGTTTTTACTCCTAAAGGGGATGTAATTGATTTGCCTGTTGGAGCTACTCCGTTAGATTTTGCATACAGAATTCATACAGATTTAGGGCACCAGACTGTAGGAGCAAAAGTAAACGCGAAAATGCTTGCGTTGAGCACCGAATTGCAAAATGGTGATGTTGTAGAAATTATGCGAAGCCGATCGAGCAGAGGGCCCTCGAGGGACTGGCTTAGTGAGCATCTGGATTATCTCCATACGTCACATGCAAGACAAAAGGTGCGCCAATGGTTCCGGAAGCAGGAGCGTGTTGAAAGTATTGTACGTGGTCGTGAAGCGCTTGAGAGAGAGATGCGAAGACTGTCGATCGATCTTTTGGATCATAGGGAAAATTTGCTTCGAATATATAAAGGCCGTTCATGGGAAGATCTTTTGGCTGCGATTGGTTATGGCGATATAAGTGTGGAATCAGTTTCACATAAAATCATGTTGCTAGTTCATGAAATTGAAGCAAAAGATGGCACCAATTGGGTTCCATCTCCTGCCAAGATGCTACCTAGTGGTGATGCAGGTGCCCAGAATTTGCGAGTTCTTGGGCAAGAAGGGCTGGAAACAAGAGTTGCTTCTTGCTGTAACCCTGTTCCAGGAGACCAAGTTCTTGGTTACATTACCCGAGGTCGTGGGATTTCTGTCCATCGCAGTGATTGTGGCAACATATATAACGCTTTGGGGCGTGAACGGGAAAGGCTCATTGATGTCCAATGGGGTGCTCCAGATGATCATCAATTGTATCGGTCTTTAATTCTCATTGAAGGCTGGGATCGCGTCGGCTTGCTTCGTGACATAAGTACGATGGTGGCTGCGGAAAATATTAATATGGTAGATGTTACTACTGATGCCCATGGTGACGGAACAGTAACAATTTTTGCTACGCTTCAAACTACTGGGTTGCCACAACTGGCACGTCTATTGCAGCGATTGGAAACGATTGGTGCAATAAGAAATGTTAAAAGGTTTAAAGGTGGATAGTATGAGTATTCATCGAATAGTTTTTAATTTCTGTGATTCAAAACTCACTGGATGAACGTAATCCAATTACAAAACGCTGTGTGGGTGGTTGTTTTTTATGTGAGAGATTCCGAAAAAAATTTGCGAATGTTTTAAGTATTACGAGGCTAGAGGAACCTACGAAGAATATCGTAAAGGCGATTGTTAAAGTGTTCATATTTCTCCTATATGTAGGAAAAGACTATAGAACAAAAGTTCTATAGTCAAACAAATGTTCTAATTTTGAAAATGCTTCTTATAATAATTGTTTTCTGACATGTTTATCTCTAAGCGATACAATACGTCCGCGCGTTGCGTAGATTATTTTGAAGGAGTAAGTCTTATGGCACCACCTAATGTTCTTCTTGTTACAAAAGGTCACCCTTTTCAGAGGGATCCTTTTTTCCAGATGTGGGATGCCCTCCAGAGCGAGGGTCTTTTAACATGGACTCATGTCGAGCAACCAGCTGCACAGCTTTTTTTCCATCCTGAAATTAGCGAACCCTATGATGTGATTGTGGACTATTCGATGCCTGGGGTGTTTGGTGTTGGGGGGAACCCAGATCCGCCTCAGGAGTTCAAAGATAATTTTCTAGCAATGCTTGAATTAGGTAAGCCTATGATTATGATTCACCACAACCTTTGCTCATGGCCTGGGTGGGAAGAATATGCTGAGATTGTAGGTGGGAGATTTCATTACCACCCCGGTTCTTTGAGGGGTGTCGACTATCCTGATTCTGGATGGCTTCTCGCTGTGGAGCATAATGTTTCGGTTGTTGATCCTGAGCATCCAGTCACACAGGGTATTGAAGATGGGTTTGCGATTCAGGATGAACTTTATCTTGCTCCAGTTTTCGAGGAGGATGTTTTGCCACTACTCCGAAGTGATTGGGATTTTAATTATCGAAACTTTTTTTCTGCCGTTGAAGTGGTTGATAATGGGCGTATGTATTCACGTGGTGATTGGACGCATCCTCCAACCTCTAATTTAATTGCGTGGGCAAAAAATTATAAAAATAGTCCAATTGTCTATATTGAGCCAGGTGATGTTCCAACGTCATATAATAACCCTAATTATCGAAAATTAATTGGGAATGCCGTGTCTTGGGTGACTTCAGGTGATGCTTCTTCCTGGGCACGTGAGCGAAATTCGGCAAAGGTTTAGGAGTTTATTATGTCTGAAACAAATATAGTTCTTGATTCGATAGCGAAATTTTCTTGTGCCCCTCAATGTACTCCTGATGCAGATGGTAAGTGCGTAAATTGTGGTAAGAGATCTACGCCACATGTTGCCTGCTTATTTTGTGAAAAAGATGGAGTAGAACGTTATGGGGGAGTATGTGATGAGATGGTTATTACTAATGGGCATGTTGAAGTAACGGGACCTCTCTGTGGTAATTGCCATGTAGTCGTTTATGATGACTTGCGTGAAAGTGGCGGTTGGAGTGTTGTACGGCATGCAGGCTAGTTCTAGTTCTTAGAGTTTTTCTCGGCTCGGCCTTGATGTCATTCGCCCCAAAGGATGCTAGCCTCTAGCATTACCTTAGCTGTGGCCCTGTGGTGTAGCGGTTAACATGCCACCCTGTCAAGGTGGAGATCGGCGGTTCGAATCCGCTCAGGGTCGCCATTTATCAAGTTCGGAGAATTTTATGTCTGGTGTTGATGATCATGAAACGGTTTCGATTTATCCTTTTAGTGAGCAGCAAATCGATGAGTTGATGACCAAAGCAGGTGAGTGTACTTTCAATTGGGGTACCAAGGATGGATGGCCAGTAGGTGTCATAATGTCTTTTCTCTGGAAGAAGGGGAGTGTTTGGGTTACTGCTGGAGCACATAGACATCGAATTTCTGCTATTCGTCGTGATCCTAGGGTATCAATTGTCGTCAGTGGTGCTGCAGCACAGCATTTACCTGGTGCTCCTGTTGGTGCTATAACAATAAAAGGACGAGCAGTCATACACGAACATCGATCTGTAAAAGATTGGTTCTACCCTGAATTTTCTGCGAAGGGTAATCCAGATGCAGCAGCAGCACAGGCATTTGCAGATCGTCTTGATTCCCCCTTGCGTGTTGTGATTGAGATTATTCCAGAAAAATGGATTACTTTCGATGCAGCGAAATTTGGCGCTGATGCTATGGGAGCTCTATCCGATGATCAAAAAGGTCCAATGCTTAGTGCAGATTCCGAGAGAATGCCTGCAGAATTAAAGCGTCGAGGAATCTCGTAAATCCAAGAGTACCTCTTTCATTTAAACTAGAAAGCCATCCTTCATTTCGAGCACGCGATCTGCTTGTGCTGCCATTGCTAGATCGTGAGTAACCATTATTCCTAGTACTTGCCTCTGCTTTACTTCCTGAATTAATGAACGTACTACTTGCTGTCCTCGTTCTGAGTCTAGTGCAGCGGTTGGTTCATCAACAAGAATTAAATCTGGTTTATTCATCAGTGCTCGCCCAATAGCTATTCTTTGACGTTCTCCACCACTTAAATCGGTTGCAAGGGCATTTTTACGCTTAGAAAGACCTAGCTCTTCGAGTAATTTGTCTACTCGATTTCGAGCTACTTTTTTCTTAACTCCACCAATTTCACTGATTAAAAGTAGGTTTTCTTTAGCTGTGAGGAAAGGAACAAGATTGTTGGCCTGAAATACATACCCAACATTCTTTTTTCGATAGTGAGTACGTTTTTTTTGAGACAATTCTTCAAGTCGCTGATTATTTATTTGGATCGATCCCCTACTGGGAGTCAGTAGGGCGCCAATCATTGCTATCAGTGTTGTTTTCCCTGAACCACTGGGGCCAACGATAGCAAGAAATTCTCCTGCAGAAGCGTTAAACGAAACTTCTTGTACAGCATGTACTTCTTCTGATCCGGAAGTGTATGTTTTGCTGAGATTTTCAACTTGGAGCATCTCATTGTCTGTACTCATGGTTGTTGTCCTAATGCAATGATAGGGTCCACTCGAGCGATACGATTCCCTGAAAGTAGTGAGCCGATGATGCCCATTACTAGAAGTACAATAGATGTTGTAATAAAGGTTTCAATTTCAAAAGCTACGGGTACTCGTGTGGGTAATTGTGATAAACCTTGAGCTGTTGCCCATGCTAATGGGACAGAAATGCTTATTCCTACAAGGGATATAAAAATTGTTTGTGTCATAACTTGAAAAAATAAGTATGTGTTGCTTGCGCCGATTGCTTTTAATACTCCTAGTTGAGCTTCTTTTTGAAGGGTTAGAACATAGAAAAATGTTCCTATCACAAGGGATCCGATTAGATATCCGAATACACGTAGAGCAGCAATTGTAGATTGTTGCCCTGCAACACCTTCGATATTACCGAAGGCTTCTTTTTTACTTACGATATCGATGCCTTTTATGTTAAGGTCTTCAAAATTTTCTACTGAGAGTAATACAACGCTTGCTATTGGTGTAGATTTATTGTTTTCACTATATTTTAAAGCTTGCCAAAATAATTGATTGACAAATATTGTTGGTTGAAAAAAGAACATTCCAGCGTTTACTTCTCCAACAATCGTGAAAGGCCATTCCGCAAGCCTAATTTGGATAAGTACTTCATCACCTAAAGATAATCCTGAATCTTCTAAAAATTCTGTACTCGCAAGTATTTCATGAGCATCTGTGTTTAAAGAGCGTCCCGCAACAATTTCTGGCATTTTTATACCTGTTGTGGAGTTGATATCTATGCTGAGCAAGGCTGCTGATCTTAGATCACTACCCTCCGCTTCGCCACCAATATTGACTGCTAAGTAACCTAAAGGGGCAATATCAGTTATTTTAGAATGGCCTTGGAGTGCCTCCAATGCTTGGTTGTCCAGTTCGGATCTGATAATGCTTAATTCTGCTTCTTCTGCATAGGCTATGGCATTACCCCCCAATTTCCATAATGTACTGCCAGCAAGTTGATTTAAGCCAACACCTAGGCCATTAATCATAAGAATTAAATAGGCAATAAGTGTTACGACTAAAATGATTAGGGAAAACTGAAGTCGGCGGCGCGCAAGCTCCTTAAGTCCAAGCAAAATATCCCCTACGCAAGTTTCCGCGATTGACTATTGATTTTTTATTCATGAGACACATTGGGATTTTAAGAAACTTTAAGGCTACTTAAGGAAATCCTAAGATCTTTCCACGTCTACTTAGTAGGATAAAGATTCTTTTCGTACAGGCACATGAATATGCGTGGTACGATCACTGCGATATAAAGAAAGTGAGAGTTGATGTGAAAGTTGCTAAACGTGTAGAGGATTTACCGCCTTACCTATTTGTTGAAATTTCTAAAAAAAAAGCCGCAAAGCGCGCAGAAGGTATCAAGTTAGCTGATTTTGGAATTGGTGATCCGGATTTACCTACCCCAGAACATATTTTGAAAGAATTACACGAAGCTGCAAATAATCCGGCAAATCATCGTTATCCTGAATCTGAAGGTTTACCAGAATTACGTACTGCGATAGCTACGTGGATGAAACGCAGATTTGGATTGGATTTTGATCCAGATACTGAGATATTACCTTTGATTGGCGCAAAGGAAGGTATTGCTCACATCGCATTGTGTTTTATTGATCCAGGAGATATTGCCCTTGTTCCCGATCCTGGATACCCAGTTTATTCCATTGGTACTATGTTTGCTGGTGGAGAATCTTATTATCTTCCATTAACTGCCGAAAACAATTGGTTACCTGATTTCTCTATTATTCCGGAAGAAATATTGGAGCGTGCAACTATGCTTTGGTTGAACTATCCCAATAACCCAACAGGAGCTACTGCTACAGTTGACTTTTTTGAGGAAGCTGTTGCCTTTGGGCAGCGCCATAATCTCGTGATTTGTCACGATAATGCCTATAGTGATGTTGCCTACGATAATTATTCACCTCCAGCGTTCTTACAAGTGCCAGGTGCTCGTGAGACGGGCATAGAGTTCTTTTCCTTTTCCAAGACGTGGAATATGACGGGATGGCGTATTGCTTGGGCCTGTGGAAATGCCGAAGTGATTAATGCCTTGATGCGAGTTAAATCAAATATTGATAGTGGTATTCCGCAAGCGATTCAACATATGGCTATAGCTGCACTTGAGGGTGGTGATGACTGGTCTAAACAAAATAATCTTATCCTTGAGCGACGTCGTGATCGGGTTGTGGATGCGTTGCAGCGTATTGGTCTTCAGGTGATCAAGCCTAAGGCTAGCCTTTATGTTTGGGCTCGTTGTCCTGAGGGCGTATCATCTGCTGATTTTTCGAGTAGATTACTTGATGATGTTGGTGTCGTAGTTACTCCGGGTCGTGGGTATGGTGAGTATGGTGAAAATTACGTTCGTCTTTCATTAACAACTCCTGATGATGAACTTGAAGAGGGAGTAAAACGTATTGCAGATTGGACAGATTCGGCTTGAAGTAGGACGGTTAACATCTAAGTATGGCAAAGGCTCGACACTCAACAGCAGTATTACCTGATCGAGCCTACCTTGTGTCCCTAGATTTACATAGGAACCTGCAAAGTAATGCTACTGAATCTCTTCGTGAACTTCGCGAGCTTGCACGTACCGCTGGTGCCACTGTAGTAGGTTCTACTACACAACGTCGGGCAAGGCCTGTTTCTTCTACGTACATTGGGTCGGGAAAGGTTCGAGAAGTTGCTGAGGAATGCCGACGCTTAAATGCAAATACAGTTTTGGTAGATGGGGACTTAACACCTTCACAGCAGAGAAATCTTGAGGATTCGCTTGGTCTCAAAGTGATCGATAGAACGGCTCTAATAATAGATATTTTTGCTATGGGTGCGCGTAGTCGCGAAGGACGTTTACAAGTGGAATTAGCTCAAATGGAGTATTTGCTTCCTCGACTTGCAGGGCAGTGGAATCACTTAGAACGATTAGAAGGTGCTATAGGTACTCGTGGTCCAGGTGAAACTCAGCTAGAAACAGATAGACGACTAGCACGCAGGCGAATAACGAAGATTACAAAGGATTTAAAAGCTGTTCGTAAGCAGCGTGCGCTTTATCGTCGTCGTCGTCGTCGCTCAGGCATTCCAACTGTTGCGTTGGTTGGTTATACCAATGCTGGTAAGTCTACTTTAATGCGATCCCTTTCTGGTTCTGAAATTTATGCGGGAGACAAACTTTTTGCTACTTTGGATCCACTTACTCGTCGGGTACGATTAACTGAAGACAGAACTATTTTATTGAATGATACAGTTGGATTTATTCAAAAATTGCCCACCCAGCTTGTAGTTTCTTTCCGAGCTACTTTAGAAGAACTTGAGGAAGCAAGTTTACTTATACATGTCGTGGATATTTCACATCCCCAAGCATCGGAGCAGGAAGAAGTTGTTGATGCTACTTTGAGGGATCTAGGCTTAGAGAATCGTTTGAGAATTACGGCCTTGAATAAGATTGACTTATTAACAAACAGAGATGGCAGGGTGGTAAATAATGAGGAGCTTGCTCATGAGGTACTTGCATATGCAGGCCAAGCGCCTTCAAATATTTGTGCAATTTCAGCAGAAAATGGCTGGGGTATAGAAAAGCTTCGAGATTTAGTAGTTAGTAGCCTTGATAGTGAAAAACAAGCCGACATACATTATTCTTAACTAGTTCCGGGGTGAATGTGTAAAGAGGTTTAGGTGGAGATAGCTTTAATTGTGCTAATCGTTATTCTGGTTTGCTTGGTAGCCTATTTGTATCGACGAAGTCTAGATACGAAAAGAACAACTCTTGACCTATTTGAAAATTTATTTGAAGAACCCGGTTCCAGTTTTCAAAAAAAAGTTCAGTTAATGATTGATAGAACTGAGCAGTCTACAAATTTTCGATTGGAATCACTTGGGAAAGAGACTAGTTTATTGCATGGTGAGGTAAGTGGACTTAGACATGCCCTGCGAGATACTACTACTATTGGCAAATGGGGTGAAGTTCAATTGCGTCGAGTTTTTGAGCTTGCTGGTATGGTTAAACATGTAGATTTTTCTGAGCAAAAGTATTTTACGAGTGGTTTAGGAGAGGATATAAGAGGTAATCGGCCCGATGCGATTATCAATTTGCCAAATAACAGAAGTATTTTTATTGATGCTAAGACCTCACTTGATGCTTATTTAAGTGCAGCTGAGGCTACTAATGAAGAAGATAAAAGCCGCTTTTTGAAGGAACATGCTAAAGCTGTACGGAGACATGTAGGCGATCTTTCAAGAAAAAATTATCCTGCAATGTATAAAAAACCTAAGGAAAATATTCTTGATTTTGTGTTGATGTTTATTCCTGGCGATCTTTTTCTTGCAGCAGCAGCAGATAGTGATCCAAATCTTATTGAGGATGCGATTTCAAAGAAAGTACTTTTATGTACACCATCTACGCTGATTGCAGTTTTACAGACTGTCGAACATGGATGGCATCAAGAGCAGCTAACTGATCAGTTAAAAGATATCCAGGAAGAGGCAGATACCTTGATTGATAGGATGGGTGTGTACTTTAAATATATTGCCAACGTAGGAAGGGATTTGGAAAAGACGGTAGATGCCTATAATAAAAGCATAAGTTCCTTTGAAGGACGTCTACTGCCTGCACTTGATCGTTTTCAGGCTTTGGCTAAAAAGGCTTCTATTACAAATCCTTCTCGTGTTGAATCCTCAGTTCGTGTATCAACTGTTGATGAAGACCAAGAAACTTAACAAAGGAGTGCATGACGAATATGGTTATGAATAATCCAGATATTGCTACCAATCCTTTGGATGGGGCACTTGCAGGTTATCGTGTACTTGATCTTAGCGATGAGAAGGGGATGTTATGCGCGCGTTTACTTGGTGAAATGGGTGCTGAAGTTATCAAGGTTGAACCTCGAATGGGTGACAATGCAAGAAAAAGAGGACCATTTTATAGAGATCAACAAAATTCTGAACATAGTTTATTTTGGTGGGCAATGAATGCTGGAAAATATTCTATTACCTGTGAACTTAATTCAAATGATGGAAAAGCACTTTTGCATAGGCTTGTTGAGCAGAGTGATGTTCTCATAGAGACAAATGTACCTGGCGGTTTGCGTGAAAAAGGACTTGATTATAGAACTTTATCACGCATCAATCCTTCAATAATTGTTGCAAGTATTACTAATTTTGGTAAAACAGGGCCGTATAGAAAGCTTCCTGCGGATGATATCGTTGCCTCTGCTCTTGGAGGTCATATGTATTTGAACGGTGACCCTAAACATGGGCCCGTCCGAACAACTGTTCAGCAGGCGTGGGCTCAGGTAAATGCTCAAGCTGCTGTTGGAATTTCGATTGCTTTATATGCACGTGGCTTAAATGGAGGCTTGGGGCAGCAAGTAGATGTTTCTATGCAAGAGGCTATGTCTAATGCGATGGATAATGCTCAGCAAACATGGGATATATTAAAAATAAATAACTATGGCCCTGGTATTGGCCGTATGCGTGAAGGTCAAATAGGTGCACGCTACATATATGAGACTTCTGATGGTTGGGTTGCTTGTCTTGGCTATGGAGGCCTTGTTGGGGTGACAGCAGATTCAATAGTGGATTGGTTTGATGAGTCAGGTGAGGCTAGTGTTCTAAATTCTCCTACATGGCGTAAGCGTTTATCTATGATGGATGCTTTTACGGAGGCAGAGCAAAATATTTTGGAAGAAATAGTTGCTGGATTTTGTAGAAAACGACGTAAGGATGATTTAGTTGCAGAAGCTCAAAAACGTGGCGCGGGTTGGGCACCGGTTTATGACCCTAGGGAGATTGTTGAGTCTGTACAGCTGAACGAAAGAGATTATTGGATTCGTGTCTATCATGATGATTTGGGAGAATCGTTTTTTTATCCCGGCCCTCCTTTTCGTTTAAGTGAGACTCCTTGGAGGCAGCGTGGACGGGCTCCTTTTATCGGTGAGCATAATGATTCCGTTTATCTTGATTTATTAGGATTAAGTTCTGAGGAGCTTCGTAAACTGCATAGAAGGATGATTATTTAATGTCTCAAGAACCTCTTCGGAAACCCTTTTCTGGACTACGTGTTATTGATCTTGCTTGGGTTGGTGTTGGTCCTACTGCTTCAAAATATCTTGCTGATCATGGCGCAGAAGTTATTCGTGTTGAGTCTGCAACTCGTCCGGAAACGCTTCGACGAGTAGGTCCTTTTGCAAATGGTCAAGACATTAATAATTCTGGTTACTATGCTAACTTCAACTCTTCAAAGTACGGAGTCTCAATAAATTTAAAGCATCCAAAGGGTCCACAAATTTTAAAGCGATTGATTGCAGTTAGTGATGTTGTGACAGAATCTTTTACTCCTGGAACTATGGAAAAGTTAGGTTTAAGTTACAAAGAATTACAAAAAGTATGTCCCGATCTTGTGATGATATCTATGCCTTTGTATGGTCAAACAGGACCTTGGTCGAATTATGCTGGTTATGGTCATGTATTACAGGCAGCCGCAGGGTTTAATCATTTAACCGGTTGGCCGGATGAAGAACCTATCGGTACAGGGATAGCATATACAGATTTTCTCGTTCCTCATTTTGCAGCCTTTGCTTTAATTGCCGCTTTAGATTATCGCCGTCGAACTGGTAAAGGGCAGTATATTGATTTTTCACAGTTCGAAGCAGCTATACATGCTTTAGGTCCAACGATTTTGGATTGGACAGTCAATGGTCATAATCAGAAACGAATGGGAAACCGAGATTCTGAGTCTGCTCCGCATGGATGTTACCAGTGTAAGGATGGAGAATTTGTCGTAATTTCATGTTTTACCGAGGAAGAATGGGTGAAATTCCGAGCTGCTATTGGTCGTCCGGATTGGAGTGATTTGGAAAGAATGCGGCGTAAGTGGTCACGATTGGGTGAACAGGATGAGATTGATCGCCATCTAAGTTATTGGTGTGAAGAGCGTACCTCTAAGCAGGTTTTCAGTATTATGAAGCGTTTTGAAGTTCCTTGCGGGATAGTGAAAAGTCCCGAGGAGATGCAAAAAGATCCACAGATGAGGCATCGTGGACATTACTGGAAATTAGAACATCCGACTATGGGGATTCGTACCTATGATGGGCCAGCTTTTCGGCTGTCCAAGACGCCTGGTGAACTTACTAAAGCTTCGCCCCTGATTGGAGAGGACAATGAGCGTATTTTCACTCAAGTACTTGGTTTTGATGAAGAAGAATATAACGAATTGCTTATTGACGGTGTTTTAGAGTAGTTAGTGAGTAAGCTTTATTCTTCACTTGTTTTAGTTGGATTCTCTTCTTTATCAGTAGCTGCCCCAGGTAGTGGCGCATCAGCTGCAATAATTAGAATTCCACGCATAGTATCAGGGTGTATCTCACATACAAAAACATACTGACCCTCTTTCTTTGGAGTGGTGAAAGTAAATTCTCTTTGTATAGGCCCTGATGATAGTTCAGTACGTAAACCGTCTCCTGCTTCACCACCATCACAGCCTGCAAGACATCCTCCAAGCAGGTTACTTGCTGAAAAATCATTAGAACGGAAGAAAGCTACATTATGTGGAGTGGCATCTTGGTTTTCAAAAATTAATGTTGTTTCAGTATTAGGCGGAAGGACAATTTCTTCGTGTAAAAAAAGACTTCCTACAGTGCTTAAAGTACCCTCGAAAGGACCTATTTCAAAATTGGAAAACCCTCCATTGTTTGTGCTATGCGAGGTGGTTTGGAAAGCTGTTAACCCTGCTGCTAGAGCAAACCCTCCAATAATAAATGCACCTATCATTGAGAACATAACACTTTTCGGAAATTTTGCTGAAACATCTTTAGTGTCACGGACTACATCCATATCAAAAGTTGTTACAGATCCTGTAATAATTGAATTTTCGTATTGATTTATCAGATCGACAATTGTTTGGCGTGTTCCCTCATAGGTTTCCAACGAGTCTTCAGTAGACCAAGTCGTTTCTATTACAATTTGTGACGGGCCATTTTCGGATTGCGAAATATTAATTCGTAGATCTTCAAAGCCAGCAATTTTTTCTAATTCAGATTCATTATTTTGGAGTTCCTGTAAAAGCCCATTTTCACCGACAAATTGTTCGAGTAAATTGTGTTCAACCGCAAATGTAATTATCTGGGTACGACGTAATTCTCCTCGTTCCGTTTTTTCATGTTGGCCTGCCTTACGTAGCATAATGCCATCTTCGTAGACCCAACCGACAGCACTTATGAAGAGGAGTGCAACTGCTGCGCCTAGAGCTGGGCCAGTATAGCTACTATTACTATCCGCAGCCCACCACATTACTGCTCCTGTTAAACAAAAAAGCGCAAAGCCTACCACAAGTGGCCAGATACTAGGATCAGGCAGGTGGATGGCTTTTTGGTTTTGTTGTTCGCTGCTTTCTTCGTGTGCCATTTGTTTTCCTTATGCTGGGATCAAGTAAAGTGTTGCGAACAGCGCAATCCAGACGATATCTACAAAGTGCCAGTACATAGAAGCTGCTTCAACAGCTTCGTGATGCTCTGCCGTGAAATGTCCTGCTAAGGAACGTCCGAGTATTAGTGTCATAATGATGACACCACCCAAAACATGTGCTCCATGAAAACCAGTTAACGTATAGAAAGTTGTTCCAAAGACAGTATCGTCTGCACGGAAGTGTAGCTGTGTATAGTCGTACATTTGCATGACAAGAAATATGGCCCCGAGAACAATTGAAATGAATAATCCCCATAGCAAGCCTTTTTGGTTACCACGTTGTATCTGGAAAACTGCCCACTGAACTGTTACAGAACTCAAAATCAATATGCCTGTACTAATTGCTGTTAATACAACTTCAAGCTCTAATTTTACCCCATCAGCGATTTGTTGAGCACTAAGTAATTCGGTTGGTGGCCATGAAGGTGAATCTGCACGTGCTATGAAGTAGGCCGCAAATAGTCCTCCGAAGAACATGACCTCTGAAGCAAGGAATAGGATGAAGCCGAGCATACCATTGCTCATACTTTCCTTTTGATGAGTTGTTGTTCCTGCTGTCATATTAATGATTTTCCATATTTGTATTTTCTTGTCGAGCATCAAACAATGGACGTTCAGATTTTACTGGTGGAATGGAATCGAAATTGTGAACGGGCGGTGGAGAGGTGGTTGCCCATTCGAGGGTATTTCCTTCCCAAGGATCGTTTGGTTGGTCTGGCGGACGTCGAAATGCTAGTACTAGGTTAATGATAAATGGAATCATTCCTATTGCGATGATATAAGCACCCACTGTGGATAGTATGTTTAAAGGTTCCCACCCTGATTCGTTTGCATAAGTTGCTATTCGACGTGGCATACCATCTAATCCTAATAAGTGCATCGGGAAGAAAGCGAGATTAAAGCCGATAAACATAAACACGAAATGTAATTGCCCCAAGCGTTCATCGAGTTTCCTACCCCAGATTTTAGGAAACCAGTAATACATTCCAGCAAAAACTGCAAAAACGGATCCCCCGAAAAGAACGTAGTGGATATGGGCAACGACAAAATATGTGTCGTGAAGTGCAAAATCCACAGGCACAGCAGCACTGAAAGTTCCGTTTAGCCCGCCTATAAGAAACATACTCACAAATCCTAGAGCAAATAGCATGGGAGCTTTGAAGCTTATAGAGCCACCCCACAATGTCCCTAACCAGTTAAAGATTTTGACTCCAGTTGGAACACCAATCATAAATGTCATAATCCCAAAGAAAGGTAAAAGCACTGCGCCAGTTGTAAACATATGATGTGCCCATACACTAAACCCAAGGGCTCCGATGCCCATTGTGGCAAAAACAAATGCTTTATAACCAAATAAAGGTTTCCTTGAGAAAACAGGTAATATTTCTGAGATAATGCCCATTCCAGGAAGGATCATGATGTATACGGCTGGATGGGAATAGAACCAGAAGACATTTTGCCAAAGCACGACATTTCCACCCCCGTTGGGGTCAAAAAAGGCACCTCCATAATTACGATCAATAAACAACATAGCCAATGCAGCAGCTAGAACTGGTGTAGCTAATAACTGTAATAAGGCTGTAACTAGCATCGTCCAGGTGAATATAGGCATTCGGAACATAGTCATGCCAGGTGCTCGCATACGAAACATCGTTACCAAAAAGTTTGCTGCACCAATCGTGGACGACATGCCAAGCAGAAGCACAGCCATTATCCATAGGTCCATACCCATTCCAGCTTGTCGTGAAAGTGGAGAGTAGGCGGTCCATCCACCAGCTGCTGCTCCTCCATCAACGAGGAAACCTGCAAACATTAGTAGTCCTGCAGGTGGAAGCATCCAAAAAGATAGGGCATTGATACGTGGAAATGCCATATCCAATGCTCCTATTTGTAGAGGAACAAAATAATTACCAAATCCAGCCCAAATTGGAATAATAAATAAGAAGAGCATTGCAGATGCGTGCATCGTAAAGATTTGGTTATAAGCATCATTTGCTAAAAATGTGTTTTCTCCTACTGCCAGCTGGGTACGTACTAAGATGGCAAGTATTCCACCCACAGCGAAGAAAAATAAAGTGAACCAAAGATATAAAATACCAAGTTTTTTGTGATCTACCGTTGTTAACCAGTCCATTATGGCTGGCCTTTGGTATCCTCCAATTCTAGGTATTGTTACTGGCGACACAATTAGTTACTCCTACTTTTTCCCTTCATTAACACGAACAGTTTTTTTATTATCCTGGTCCTGTTGCAAATGCTTAACTGTTTCTCTAATCCATATATCAAATTCTTCGCGCTCAACAATTCTTACGGTAAAGCGCATGAGTGAGTGGTTGACACCACAAAGCTCAGCACATTGTGCCCTAAAAACTCCGGTTTCACGTGGGGTTACACTAAATTGATTAATTCGTCCTGGAATCAGATCGAGCTTATATAGAAAGTCGCGAACATAAAAAGAGTGTATTACGTCGGTAGATTTCAAGTTAAATTCGACGACTTCATCAACCGGTAATACAAGTTCTGGCTCGTTAGCTGGCGTTCCTATGATTGTAATATAGCCATCTTCAGCGAATTCCCCCTCACCTAGGTCATTTAGGTCATAGACAAATTTCCACTGGTACTGAAAACCGGTTACTTCAATCGTTAGGGCATTCTGTTCAGCTTTCTTTTCAACGCTCGCGAGGGTTATCAGAGAAAGAGTGAATAGAACAATAACAATTATGATCGGAATACCCGTCCATAATATTTCTATGCGGTTACTACCATGCACTTGCTTGGGAAGTTCATCATTTTTTCGTCTGTAACGGATGAGCGCATAGACCAACACACTAGCAATGATTACAAAAAGGGCTATAGAGAAATACAGCATGATGAGAAACAAATCATGCATTTCATGTGCTTCATCAGTTATACCGCCAGGCTGTACGGCTAAAGCCGTGCTTGCGGAACCAAGTCCTAACACTAGAGCTATTAATAAAGTAGCTAACAAACGAATATGCTTTAAAGACCTTTGCATAGTCCGCCAATCTTCATGCTTGCTTGCCGCCGAGAATGTTTCCTGGTTTTGCCGATGCGTTGACTTTGAAAGTTCGGCGCAAACCTCCGCAAGTGTGCCGTCGTATGGGTGTCAGTGTCAAGAAATGCTGTTATATTTCCTCGTATTCATTGTTATTTGTTGTTCGGCGGGCCTATAAGCCGGATTCTGTACCTTTTTAAAGGTGGCGACCATCTCTCTTGGCATCTCATCGCTAAGATGCTCACGCAGCCTACCCGGGAGTTCAGTCGGGACGGGCGCCCTCCTCCCCTATTTGGCCTTGCTCCGGGTGTGGTTTGCACGTCCGTTTTGTTTCCAAAACGCCGGTGCGCTCTTACCGCACCATTTCACCCTTACCCTAAAAGGGCGGTATGTTTCTGTTGCACTTTCCGTCGGTTTGCACCGCCCAGGCGTTACCTGGCACCCTGCCCGAGGAGTCCGGACTTTCCTCTTACCTCGCTATTGCAAGTTAAGCGGCCGCCCAGCCTGCCGAACTTATTAAGGATACTGTGTTACTGACTTTATGTCGTTCGAGTTTTAGTCCAAGGCCATGTTTGCCAATGCATCAGCACGTTGATTTTTTTCTCTTGGTACGTGTGTAACGCTCCATTTTTTAAAAGTTTGAAGGGTCTCTTTTAGCTCCCGATTAAGATTTCTTAGGCCAGGGTGTTTAATTTTCCAGCGTCCTTCAACTTGACGAACAACAAGTAAGCTATCCATACGTAATTCAATTTCTTTTGCACCAAGTTCGCTGGCTTTCTTTACGCCTGCAATTGCAGCCATGTACTCTGCGCGGTTATTGGTACCATGTCCTATGACAGAACTTACTATAGCTATCTCTTCGTCATGTTCATTTTCTAAGCTTGCTCCAATCGATGAGGGTCCAGGATTACCTCGGCAGGCACCATCCGTGTAAATAACTAAATGCATACGACTAATTGCTTGCGATTACGCCCGGAAAAATACTTGTACATTTTCATCATGAATAATAATACTTTCAATTGTTTTATTTAATAGGTTTTGGATTTCCCGTTCACTTAACTTTTCCCAATTATTAGCTAATTCTGCTCTTAGATCTTGCAACTCCTGTGTTTGTGTTTGTGTATTTTTTGATTTTGAGAGAACTTGTTTGGTTTCCAGGGCAGTATTTTTGAAGAAATTTTCTATTTCTGTATGTTCTTTTGCAAGTTCTTGGAATTTATGTAGTTTAATTTTTTCTGTTACCGCTTGCTTTATTAAATTTTTCATTTTTGCACGATTCTTAAGTCGTTGACTTTCTAGTTGTGCAATTTTTTGGTGCATCCGTTCTTCCCATTTTCCGTAATCGTTTGTATCAATTAATCTGGCCTGTGCACGTCCTTCCTGCAATATTGTTTGTATTTCTTCAATTAATCTGGCTTCGTGTATTGATGCAGCTTGGCAGCCCTGTCCCTTTACTTTATTGCTACATATGTACTTGTGGTACTGATTTTCATGATCCTCACCATTTTTTAAACTCCATTTTTGTCTTCTACTGCTCCCGATAAATTTTCCTCCACATTGCCCGCAGTAGATTAAGCCACTTAATTTATATGGATACCGCTGTGTAGGGCGTTTTTCTCCGCTGCGAGCTTTTAGCTTTTTCTGAGCTTTCAAGAAGTCTTGCTTACTTATAATTTGAGGAATTCCCAGACCTTCTTCGTTTCCAGTATAAATTTGCTCCGTTAGTATGTTTCTAACCTTCCTTTTATCCCAAATTCTTAACTCACCTGCTTTATTTAGGCTATTTAAGTGTTTAGCGATGCTATGCATCCCAAGATTCTTTTCCAAGTACAGCTTATATGTGATTTTGATGATATTTGACTCATGGTTCTTTACTTGAAAGCGCTTTCGTGCACCGAGTTTATATCCGTATCTGAGCCTTTGGGATCGTGTAGGTTGTTGTTTGGGTTTTGCAGAATAATCCACTGAAATCAATTCGTTCATCGCGGCCTTGCCATTTTTGGCTAGAATTATCTTCTTGCCCTCTAGTTCAATTTGTGTAATTTTCAATAAAATTTCTGCAGTATCGTTACCAAGAATTTTATTTTCGGCGACCACTACCACTAAGAAGGACAAGTCATTAATTTTTAGAAAATCAATCAGTTGGTTAAATCCTGGATTTTCATTTGTATTTGTACTGTAGTCGAAAAAAATCGCAGAGGGTTCGAATCCCTCATCATTGCAAAATTGAGTAAATATTTTTTGTTGCTCAGCAAATGAAATACCCCTTTTTCGTTCAACGCAGTATCCAATTGCTTTCAATTCTTACTCCGTTAAAGTTTTATGTTGTCCGCATAAGAATTCGATGTCTTTATGATTAATTTGTAGTGTAGCGGATTCGGTGCAGTTGTCTTTTTCGCAGATTAGTTGCGGTGCAAGTATTCGCTTGCAGTTCGGGCAATAATTTAGCACGTCCGAATTCGATATGTGTCGATTAAGGGCATCTGGGATAGAGATGCGGCATTGTATACAAATATTTCCTTGGATATGGGTTACAGCTATGCCAGTTTTTCTTTCAAGAAGATTCTTATAATTAGTGATAGTGTCGGAATCCAGTTCCTCCGAGGAAATATCTCTTTGTTCTTGAGCGAGAATTAAATGATTTTCCAATAAACCAATTTCGGCTATAAGTTCTTGAGAGATTTCTTCCCAGCTATCTCGTTCGTTTTGTTCTGCTTGTCTAACTGTTGAGATTTTTTCATCTAGTTCTTCAGTCAGAGAAAGAATTGCCAATTCCTTGTCTTCGAAGTCGGAAAGCATTTTTTTATGATTTTTAATTTCTGTCTGAAGAGCTTCAAGGGCTTCCGCATTTGAAATAGATCCGTCGTAAAGCTGCGAATTTTCCTTAGAAATACGTTCTATTAGTTGTGAGGTTGTTATTTCAAGTTCACGTGTTTGGTTTCCAAAATTATTTTTCTCCTCCAAGAATTCCTCTAATTGTTGTTTAAGAGCAGCTAGAGTTTCGTTTTGCTCAAGCCGCTCCCTTCTCGTTTTCAGTTTATCTTCGATATTTACTAATGCGATATCGTAATGCTGTAGTTTGGTCAGAATATTTATCTGTGACATGTAATATGAACCGTACCTCTCTAGCGCCTGATCGTAAATGCTGCTTCTGTTGAAAACACAGCTTATAATCTAGGAAAGTTGAAATCATGGAAATTCCTAGACTCATTTATGACTTGTCTATTTTGCAAAGAGCAGCGAACGGTGCTTCTGTAAATGAAGAGATTCAAAATATTGGCTCGCTTGAAAGTGGCAATTTTGAATTTGTGAGAGTTAACACAGGTATTCTCTTGCGTGCCAATAGCCTACTTACTTATGAAATTGAATGTAGTCGTTGCCTTAAAAAGGAAAATATAAGCTTCAAGCTTATATTTGATGAGTTGTTTTATTGTGCTTCTGAGGGTGGACTTGGGTCCTTAGATTTATCAGATTCAGATGAAAAGTTTACATTTGCGCAGGATTACTTAGTCGATATTACAGATGCGATGCGGCAGTATGGTGAGGTAACTGCACCTATGCGACCCTTATGTAGCGAGGACTGCCAAGGTTTATGTCCTTTTTGTGGGGCGTTTGTAGCTGAAGAAAATTGTGATTGTACGTTGATGTATAATGATCCGAGATGGTCAGCACTTTCGGCTCTTAAGCATGACTAATATGAAAGCGCTAGTTGCCCAAGGTAATAATACGGAGTTTATCGATGCCGCCACTTCCAAAGAGAAAATATCCAAAATCAAGACAGGGCAAGCGGCGTCAACATTTAGCTATAAAAATGCCTCATGTGATTACTTGCACAGAATGCAGGAGTCCCAAATTGGCTCACCGAGTATGTCCAGTTTGCGGGGTTTACCGGGGACGCAAGGTGATAGAGTTATCCGATCCGGAGCTTCGATCCTAGGCTTGGAATCTGATTCTGTGGAAAAGTTAATTGTTTTTGACGGCGAAAAGCAAATCGAACGTGCTTATGTTTTTCCTGGCCAAGGTGCCCAATTTGTGGGAATGGGTGCAGATTTATATGAACAGTTTCCGGTAGCTCGTCGTTTGTATGATGAAGCTGACGAAATTCTTAATTTTTCTCTTTCGAAAATTTGCTTCGAAGGGCCAGAGTCTGATTTGCAAGAGACAAAAAATACTCAGCCAGCAATAGCTGTAACAAGTTTAGCTTTACTTGCAGTAGCTACAGAAATTGAATCTAGACTACTAGAGCCACCTGCATTTTTTGCAGGTCACTCTTTGGGTGAATACACTGCTTTAATTGCTTCAGGCGCGCTTTCTTTTTCTGAGGGGATTAAGCTGGTTCGTTTACGGGGTGACTTGATGCAAGAAATTGGCGCAAGCAAACCTGGGACGATGGCTGCTATTCTTGGTCTTGATATAAATGATATCGAGGATATCTGTCGTGAAGCTGGTGCAGAAATATGTAATATTAATGCACCAGGGCAGGTGGTTATTGGCGGGCTTAAGCAGTCTGTTGTACGAGCTTTAGATTATGCTCAGGCCAGGGGTGCACGTAAGGTTGTTCCTTTAAATGTTGGTGGTGCTTTCCATACTTCGCTTATGATGCCAGCATCTGAGGGATTAACTCAGCCAATTGCTACTGTTTCTATAGAGTCGCCAATAGCACCTATTGTTGCGAACTGTGATGCGCGACCTATTAACGAGGCAACCGAGATCCGTAATGAACTTCTTGATCAAGTTTATAAACCTGTGCAATGGAGTAAAATCGTGAATTTTATGGATGATCAGGGGGTTAAGACTTTTATAGAATTTGGTCCTGGTCGCGTTTTGACTGGACTTGTTAAGAAAATGGTGCGTACAGCTTCCTGCATTGCTGTTAATGATGCCCAGTCAGTTCATTTTGATTTGGACTAATTTTTTTAAGGTGGAAAATTAAGTATGACTGAACTTGCTGGCTTGACAGTGCTTGTAACGGGAGGATCCCGTGGTATTGGACGCGCTATATGCTTGGAATTGGGATTAGCAAAGGCGAATGTTGTGGTGAATTATAACCAGAATAAAGCAGCAGCCGAAGAAGTAGTTCGGGAAATAATTTCTTTGGGTGGTACTGCTACTGCCATTGAAGGTGATGTTGCAGTGCAAGCAAGTGCTCAAAATCTTGTGAAATCGGCTAGTAAGTATTTTGGTGGTTTGGATATCTTGATAAATAATGCAGGTATTACAAGAGATACTTTACTTATGCGTATGAGTGAGGAAGATTGGGATACTGTTCATCAGACTAATCTGAGAGGAGCCTACTTGATAACTAAGACTGCTTTACGTCCCATACTTAAGTCTAAAGCTGGACGCATTCTAAATATGACTAGTGTAGTTGGGGTTACTGGAAATCCTGGGCAAGTGAATTATGCAGCTGCAAAAGCAGGTTTGATAGGATTCACTCGTGCTCTAGCTCGTGAAGTTGCTGCGCGGAATGTGACTGTTAATGCAATAGCCCCTGGTTTTATTGAGACTGATATTACTGCTTCCCTTAGCGCTACGCAAAGGGAAGCAGTAATGATGCAAGTTCCCTTAGGTCGCTTTGCTCAGCCTGAAGAGGTTGCGCCGTTAGTACGTTTTCTTGTGGGGCCGGGTGCTTCATATATAACTGGACAATGTATTCATTTAGATGGTGGTATGGTGATGGCATGAAAGAGGTTCATGTTCTCCGTCGTGCTCGCTGTTTTGTGTTAGAGACTTTGTATGAGCTCGAAAATTCAGTACATGACCTTGAGGTTGTTTATGAAAGACGACTAAGCGAAATTGCTAAATCAGATGCAGAATTGGCAACACCGGGAACTTCGGGTTTTGCAAAAGGTCTACTGAGAGGGGTTTGGCAAAACCGTCTTGAATCTGACGTACGTATTCAGCGAGCAGCTCCTAAATATCCAGTTGAATCTATTGCTGTAATTGATCGATCAGTGCTAAGACTTGCTATCTGGGAGTTACTCGTGGATAATTCAGCGCCGGTCGGGGCTGTTGTTAACGAAGCAGTCGAGCTTGCTCGATCTTATGGTAGTGACTCCTCGCCAGGCTTTGTGAATGGTGTTCTTCGGACTATTAGTGCAGAGATATCTGAGCAAAGAAAAAAAATATAATATAATAGATATATAAATAATTACGTTTAGGAGTAATTCTAGTGCCATCCACTTTTGAACGGGTTTGTGCCATTGTAGTAGAACAGCTTGGGGTTGAAGAGAGTGAAGTTTCACCCAGTGCCTCATTTGTCGATGATTTGAATGCAGATTCTCTGGACTTAGTTGAATTGATTATGTCCTTAGAGGAAGAATTTTCTGGTGATACAGAAATCGAAATTAGTGATGAAGATGCTGAAAAAATTGCAACGGTACAGGACGCGATAGATTATTTGCAAGATCATGGCATTGAAGATACGGACTGAGCCGCGTTTTTAATGCGTTAATCTTCGGGTTAAAGTACAGGTTGTAGCATGGACTTCAATCTTTTTGGTATAGGTTTGCCTGAAGTTTTTGCGATCCTTATTTTGTTAGTTGTAGTAGTAGGACCGAAAAGATTGCCCGAAATGGCTTATCACATTGGACGTGCCATTAAGACACTTCAGAAGTATGCTCGTGCAGTGCGTGATGAGTTCGGCGAGGAATACCGATATCTAGATGTTGAATTAAGTGAGATAAAAGAGGATGTGCGCGAAATCAATGCGGAGATGCGTGAAGTTAGCGTAGAAGTTAATGCGAATGTTGGGGAAGTGCAAACAGATATCCGTGAAGCTACTGATTCTATTAACACTGATGTGAATTCGGATACAGCAAAAAGTTCTCCATTGGCAGTCGCTGCTCCGATTAATCCTGTTTTTCATTCTGCTACTGCAAACCAATCAGATTCAATTAAAAAAGTTATTGATAATGAATCTGAGACGGTAAAAAAATCGCCGCCTCGAATTTTTTAAGACTTTTTAACCACGGAGATGTGAATAGATGACTACTGATTCTTCACCACCCGTTGGGGAACAAAATCAAGAAGAAGTGGTGGATGAACCCATATTTCGTGGTGATATGACGATCTTTGAGCATTTGATTGAGCTTCGGAATCGTACTGTTGTTGCTGCCGTGGCGGTTTTGCTAGGGGTTGTAGTCGTTCTGTATTTTACTTGGGATCCGCATCCTTCCCTTCCAAACACCTTTGATATTCTTTTGGAACCTGCACGTTCACGTATTGATTTTTCCTTGGAACGAGCTCAAGAAATTCTTGGAAGACAATTAGATGCAGAGCTTGAAGATGCTCTTCAGCTAGCGGGTATAGAAATAAGTAAGACCGAAAATATAATAGGGATGTACATACTTCCCCAGACTGAGTTTTTAGGCGAAAAGCCAGTACTAGATGTAGATGATAACGGAGTGATGTTTTTTGCGACTCTTGGGCTTGATAAGTTTGATAGAAAAGACGTTATAGAGGTTTTCGCTCGTGATGCATCACGTGGCCTACAACCGCCAAATTTTGATGATCTTGATGAGGTTGTGACTGTGCAAGGAGCTTTAGATCTGCTTGGCAAATCAAGTGAATCTGATTTTAGACTCGCCTCTTTTTCCCCAACGGATCGGATCACAGCAATCTTTCAGATTGCGCTCTATGGTGGATTGCTAATTGCTGCTCCGGTCTTGATATATCAATTGTTAGCATTTATTATCCCAGGCTTGACTGGCAGCGAGCGTAGAATTCTTATTGTTGGAGTTCTGGGATGTTTGCTATTTTTAGTTAGCGGGATGGCTTTTGCTTATTTTATTGTACTTGAACGAGCTCTTTCATTTTTACTAGGTGTAGCTTCTGACACTGTTGACAATGTGATAGGGATAAAGGAGTACATAAGTTTCGTTACACGAATTATTTTGTGGGTTGGTTTTTCATTCCAACTACCTATGGTGCTGGCTTTAGCCGCACGTATTGGCTTAGTAACTGCTGGGCAACTTCTCCGGTTCTGGAGATATGCAATTGTTATTGTCTTTGTCATTGCTGCAATTGCAACACCCACTCCAGATCCCCAAACACAGGCGATTGTAGCTTTTCCTTTACTGCTTCTTTACTTTTTGGGCGTGTTGTTTGCAAAAATTTTCTACCAACCACGTGCTGGATCAGTTATTCCTAGTGTAGCTGGAGCTGTGGAAGGTGATGGTACGTCGTGATGATAGTATGAAATTATTTAGTCATAGGGTGCCATTTTTAACTGGTCTATTTGGAGGATCCTTCTCAGGACTGATGGGTGTAGGCGGGGGAGTTGTTTTGGTTCCTTTGCTTAGTGGTGTTTTGAAGATGGATCAACATACAGCTCAAGGAACATCGTTAATTATAGTGATCTTTGCATCAGCTACTGGCTTGATTACTTATGCTTTTGCTGGCGATGTTATGTGGACCTTTGTGGGGGTGTTGCTATGCGGCTCGTTGGCGGGAGCTTATTTGGGTGCGCGTGTTGTCCAGCATTTTCCTGAAGATATATTACGTTTTATTTTCGGACTCTTTTTAGTTATATTGGCTGCGCGTTTATTGATCTGGAGCAATCTTGATCCAATTATTGAGTCATCAGGTCTTGTCGAAATTGTACTTGGTGTCGCAATTGGGTTTGTAGGAGGAATTGCAGCTGGTATCTTAGGAATTGGTGGTGGTGCAGTTTTTGTTCCTGCGCTTGTGATTGTGATAGGTTTGGCACAGCATCAGGCTCAGGGTACTTCACTGGGGGCAGTTCTTGCGACTGCTGCTGTTGGTGCTTTTGTTTATCGTCGTGCTGGTCGTTCAGATATGGAATCCGCACGCTGGATTGCTTTAGCAGCAGCGCCGGCGGGAGTTGCTGGTGCTTTATTAGCAGGATTGCTTCCGGCAGAAGTCCTACAGCGCGTGTTTGCGATCGTCATCTTAATTGTTGGATTGCAACGTACGCTTGTAGCGAGTGGATTGTTCAGGAAGTTACGGGATTTTAGGTAGTGAAAGTTTTAGATTCTTCAGTTATCGATTTCGATCAGCTCTATGGGGAAATTCGTAGTTGTGAAAAATGTCTTTTGCATAAAACACGAACCAATGCAGTTCCAGGGGAAGGACCGTATGATGCAGAAGTCATGTTTATTGGTGAGGCTCCTGGTGTAAATGAAGATCGTTTGGGAAGACCTTTCGTTGGCAGAGCGGGGAGTTTCTTAGAGGAGTTAATTCTAGCTGCTGGATTTACGCGATCGGAAGTCTACATTTGTAATGTGCTTAAATGTAGACCCCCTGAAAATCGAGATCCCCTTCCAATGGAATTGGAAGCATGCAATGATTTCGTTGAACGTCAGATAAGTGCTATTGATCCAACTGTAATTGTTACACTTGGTCGTTATTCGATGCGTCGGTTTTTTCCTGACGGGGTGATATCTCGTATTCATGGACAGCCTAAAATGATAGAGGGTCGTCTAATTGTTCCTATGTATCATCCTGCGGCTGCGTTACATCGAGCTAATCTTAAAGAAGTAATTCTGAGTGATTTCGCATTATTACCTCAGTTTATTAAATAAATTTATTCCTTGAAGGAGGTAAATCGATCATCAAATAAGCCTGAAAGTTCTCATGACTATCAAGCTCATCAACTTGATTTGTTCGATTATTAATTATGAAAAAAAATTCACTACGTGTTATTCCGTTAGGTGGCCTTGGAAATATTGGTCGGAACATGATGGTCTTTGAGTCAGACGATGACATGATTATCGTTGATGTTGGGATCATGTTTCCAGAAGAAGGCATGCTCGGTGTCGATCTAGTCCTTCCAGATTTCAGTTATGTACTTGAGAGAAAAGAAAAAATCCGAGCGATATTTCTTACTCATGGTCATGAGGATCATATCGGTGCGCTTCCTTACTTACTTCAGAAAATTGATGCGCCTGTTTATTCAACAAGGCTTACGGATGGACTTGTTCGAGTGAAATGTCGTGAGCATAAGGTAGATACCAGTGGGTTAAACGTTGTTGAACCTGGCGATACCATTACGGCTGGTGTATTTGATGTGGAGTTTTTCTCGGTTGCTCATAGCATTCCTGATGCGTGCGGTCTTATTATCCGTACACCACTAGGAAATATTGTCCATACTGGTGATTTTAAGCTTGATTACACACCTGTTATGAATCAGTTTACCGATCTCGCTAGACTTGGGCAGATTGGAGCTGAGGGGTGCCTCCTACTGCTCGCAGATTCTACTTATGCCGAGGTAGAGGGCTTTACTCCAAGTGAACAACGTGTGGGGGAGTCTCTGCAACGGCTAACTGCTAAAGCTGAGGGACGTGTTATTGTGGCCACATTTGCATCTCTAATTGCTCGTATACAACAAATTATAGACGCAGCTGTGCTTAACAATCGAAAAGTTTTTATTACTGGTCGTTCAATGATTAACAACGTTGCAATGGCTAGGCAACTTGGGTATTTGCAAGTTCCTGATAGTACAATTGTAGGCGTTGGAGAAATGCGAAAGCTAAAACCAAATCAAATAACTGTGATTACTACAGGGAGTCAGGGTGAGCCAACAAGCGCTCTTACGAGGATGGCGAACGGTGATCATAGGCATCTAAGTATTGTTGAGGGGGATACGATTATTCTGTCAGCAAATGCGATTCCCGGGAATGAAAAGTCTGTGTACCAGAATGTGGATAATTTATTTCGTCAAGGCGCAACCGTTCTTTACAATCGTGTGTCAGACGTCCATGTGCGAGGTCATGCTGGCCAGGAAGAGCTTAAATTAATGCAAAGTATTTTGCAGCCTGAGTATTTTGTTCCTATTCACGGGGAATACAGAATGTTATTTACTCATGCACGACTTGCTGAAGCTGTTGGTTTGCCAAAGGGTCATGCTTTTGTGATGACTGATGGAGAAGTACTTGTTATCGATGATGAGGAAGCGTATTTGGATGGACGTGTAAGTGCACGCTATATATATATCGATGGTAAAGGGATCGGTGATTTTGATGAAACGCTGTTACAGGAACGTGCAGATCTATCTACGGATGGCGTTCTTGTTGTGCTAGTTACAATTGAAGGGGAATCAGGTGTGGTTAGCGATAAAGTTGAGGTTTTTAGTCATGGGCTTGTGGATTCAAGTTCTCAGGAATCATTGCATGATCAAGTGGCTGAGATTACTGAACGTTTGCTTGATGAGAAATTAGTTAAAGCCGACTACCAAAAATTAAGTGTTCAGATACGAGACGCAATTGGGAAGTTCCTGTACGATGATATCAGGCGGCGCCCAACTGTGATGCCGCTAATCATTGATATCTAATCGAGAGATATTGAGATTGACCTAAGGCGCGGGGTTTTGGTCACAGGGAGTGAATCCATGGCGACGCGTGCCCGTGCACGAGGAAATAATCCGAATAATTCAAATTTTGTTATACGTTTGTCTAGAATAAAGACAATAGCTCAACGCCCAACTACTGCATTACTGGGGTGTGCATTTTTAGTTGCTGTTGGGATGATAGTCCATCTGATTTGGGGATTAGACACCTTTCTTATATCTTTAAGAGATCACCTTTTCGAGCTGTTTGGTTTTGGTTTTGTAATACCTCTGGTTTTGATGCTTGTATTTTTTGCACATCGTAAATGGGGTGGATCTGTTCCTGTACAAAAATATTTAAGATTAGTCCTTGGTTTTTGTGCAGCAGCTTTGTTTATTTGGGGGGTGCTAGGCTTTATTAGTTTGGATTGGAATATTGGGGATGTTCATTTTGGGGAGATGTCTTTAGGTGGCCGTATAGGTCAATCTTTTGTTGATGGCTATATAGCAATTCTTATATGGATAGCTTGGCTGCTTTTAGCTGTTATTTCATTTGCTCCAAATTCGACGAAAAAGTTTTTAATGGTGAAAGTTCCATTGTTTGCTAAATGGATTTGGAATGAGAAATTTATTCAAAATACGAGTACTTTTTTTGTTTTGATTATCAAAAAATTAGGTAGTAAAACTATCGAAAAATTAAAGCATTTTTATAATCGTTCGTATCCAGCTCCAGTAATTGGTGCTCCTCGTTTAGATCACAATATAGCTGTGATTAATCGACAGGTTGTTTTTCGACCTGCAGGGGATAGTAGAACAATTGCGGCAAGCACTAAGATTGTGAAGGAGGAGGTTGCAAATAACGTAGATAGTGAATCTATTTTTCCAGTATCTATCCCCTTACCTTTTGAAGATTTAGATCCTGTTTTAGGTAATAAAGATGTTGTATTAGCTGAAGATGAAGAAGATATTGAAAGAATCTCAGTTAGGGGTGGATGGGAATTGCCCCCGTTTGAATTATTCGAAGAACCAGCTGTTAAGTTAGAAGATGTAAGCAATAATGATGCTCGAGGCCAATTAATTGTAGATACTTTGGCCTCATTTGGAGTGGACGCTTCGGTTGTAGAAATTAATGAAGGTCCAACAGTTACTCAATTTGGTGTTGAGCCAGGCTGGGCAGTAAAAACGAAATCTGTTGTTTTACGTGATGAAAATGGGAAAGCCCATACTGATGCTGATGGAAAGCCGCTTAGTGAGGAAGTAGAAGTTTCTCGCACTCGGGTACGAGTTAATCGAATTACTGCTTTGCAGAATGATTTAGCACTTGCGTTGGCAGCACCTAGTTTGCGTATTGAAGCACCTGTTCCCGGACGTCCAATTGTTGGCATTGAGGTTCCAAATAGCTCTTCCTCTATTGTGACATTACGAAAAGTTATGCAGTCTAAGGAGTTTCGATCTGCTTCAAACAAGTCAAAGCTTGCTATCGCATTGGGTGAAGGTGTTTCGGGTAAACCTATAGTTGCGGATCTCGCAAAAATGCCTCATCTCTTGATTGCAGGCGCAACGGGAAGTGGTAAAAGTGTTTGTATAAATACAATTATTTCCAGCATTCTTGCTTCTGCTACACCTGATGAAGTGCGTTTTGTTCTCGTTGACCCAAAACGTGTGGAATTAACAAATTACGGAAAATTGCCTCATTTAGCATTTAGTGAGGTCATAGTAGATCTTGAAAAAGTTGTCGGTACGTTGCAGGCAATTGTTAGTGAGATGGAGGCTCGTTACAAACGTTTTGCCGAGTATGGTGTGCGTAATATTTCTTCCTATAACAGTAGTCCACGAGTTGCTAAACGCCTTCCTGAGTGGGTTGTAATAATTGATGAGCTAGCAGACTTGATGATGGTCGCGTCATTCGAGGTTGAAAAATTACTTTGTCGACTTGCTCAACTTTCTCGCGCAACAGGTATACACCTAATTGTTGCGACGCAAAGACCATCAGTAGATGTTGTAACAGGTTTAATTAAAGCTAATTTTCCTACCCGTATTGCTTTTGCAGTTACGTCCATTACAGATTCAAGAACTATTCTTGACATGGGAGGGGCTGAAAAATTGTTAGGTCAGGGTGACATGCTTTACCTCCCAACGGATGCAGGCAAGCCTAGTCGTATACAAGGAGCATTTGTTTCCGAGGCAGAGGTAGAAGCCCTTGTGAAGCACTGGAGGAGAGATGACTTTGTTGCGCTGCGCCCTGAAATGGCAGATAACCTTTTAGATGAGGCATTAATTGTCGAAAATGGTGGTGGTGATGATTTTGAGGTTGATGCTAATGATCCTATTTTAGATAATGCTCGTCTTTTAGCTGGTAGTCGTAGCCGAATTTCTCCTTCCTTATTACAACGCCGATTGGGTATCGGTTCTGTAAAGGCACGCCGAATAATTAACCAACTTGAGGTAGAGGGTGTAGTTGGACCAGAAAACGGTGGTGAATCTCGTGAAGTTTTGGTTGAGTAATTTAGTAATTGAGGATGCAGTGCTTCTAAAGTATTTTTCAAAGTGTAGACTGGGGTTGTGAAGGAAGAAGATCGACGGTTTGAACAAGAGGACCATAAAGGTTCCTGCTTTGCATGTTCTGCAAATCTTACAGATTCACGATTATTTTCTAGCTTTCGTGTTTGTCATTCTTGTGGGCATCATTTCCATCTCTCAGGTCCGCAATGGGCTAATTTTCTTTTAGATAAAGATTCTTTCCAAGAAGATGATTATACGGTTTCAGGCTTGGATCCGATTTCCTTTGGTGGGCCACGTAATTACCGCGAAAATATTATTGATGCACAGAAAAGATCGGGACTTTCTGAATCTGCTTATACCGGGCATGGTACTTTTTTTGGACATGAAGTTGTTTTTGCTGTACTAGATTTTTCTTTTCTGGGTGGATCTATGGGAATAGTGAGTGGCGAGAGACTTGCTCGCTCATTTGAGCGAGCTGCTGATCGGAGGGCTCCTCTCATTACTGTTTTGTCTACGTCAGGGATTCGTATGCGAGAGGGATTGTTGGCACTTATGCAAATTCCACGGGTAATGGCTGCTCGACAGAAATTGGTGAGACGCCGCGTGCCACATATTGCAGTTCTCGCGGATCCTACAACAGGCTCTTCTTATGCCGGATTTGTTAACCTTGCGGACTATATTATTGCTGAACCAGATGCGTTAATTGGTTTTTCTGCGCTACGTGTTATACGTGAGCGGGAAACTGTTCCTGAGGGCGCACATACAGCAGAGTCGCACTTGGAAAAGGGTTTAATTGATGCAATTATTCCACGACATGAATTGCAGCCATTTCTTGGGCAAATTTTAGATTTATTAACAAGTTCGTATGAATTACGTATGACTGAAAAGTTATCTATTCCCCCGCGTGACTTCTCATCTTTAGAGGCTTGGCCAACAGTACAGCTTTCTCGGCATAGTAATCGTCCTTCGACCTATGATTTGATTCAAAGAATGGTGACCGTATATGTTGAAATTCATGGTGATCGGAGCGGATCAGATGACCCATCAATTACATGTGGCTTTGGGTTGTTAGGTGGTGAAGCTGTTGTGATTATCGGGCAAGTTCGATTTCCGGAAGAATCTGAAAAAACTGGCTATATTAGTGCCGGTGGATTTAGAAAAGCACGTCGTGCGATGAGATTAGCTCGAAAATTTAATCTTCCTGTAATTAGTTTTTTAGATACAAAAGGTGCAGATCCGTCTTTGGCTTCTGAGGAGAATGGGATGGCTGCTGCATTGACTAACTGTGCAGAAGCCATGCTTTCGTTAGAGGTTTCTACAATTGCAGTAGTCACAGGTGAAGCAAATGCAGAGTCAGCTGTTTCTATGGGTATAGCTGATCGGGTTTTAATGTTCCAAAACTCTGTATATGGAGTAATTTCCCCTGAGGAGGCAGCAAAAATTTTATATCAGGATGTTTCACAAGCTGAAGAAGTAGCTGAAAGTCTTCATATCACCGCCTTGGATTGTTATAACCTGGGTATAGCTGATGAAATTATCCAGGAGCCTGATGAAGGTGCGCATATGAATCATCAGGAAGCCGCATATTTTCTCCGTCGTGCTATTGTTAGGCATCTTGCGGAATTAGCAAGTCAACGATCTAGTACTCGCTTACGTACGCGAAGAAGACGTTATCGCTCTATGGGGAATTCTAGGTCTAGAATCCGTAATGTTGCAGAACGTTCGGTTGGTAAGTTGGTTGAAAGTATGGAAGAGTATTTTCCACGACGTAAAAAGCCTTTAAAACGCCCGGCTGATGAATATATCGACAGTTCGGAAATACCTTTCTAGATATATTTGATGCTACTCAAGCAATAACTTTAGGGATTTATCTTTAACTTAGGTAGTTACTTTTTTCGCTGAATTTTTCATATTGGAGCTGTTTTCATCCATGGCACCGGCAATTACGGTACGTCGAGAGGGGGAAGCATCATTAACTGCATCTACGAATGCCCAATCGATGCTTTCCAAAATACTTTTTTTCTGTGCTTCTTCACGGACAAATGAAATTGTTTGGGAAATTGTCGACTCGAATCCAGGCCAACTATGGCATCGGATTACTCTTAAATGTCGAGTAGATTCGTTCCACTCAATAATTAGCTTGGGAGTAGGGGAAGGTCCGGCAGAAATACGTACATACCCACCTAAATAACTTTTTGTTAAGTGCAAGCCATTTTGTACGGTGTCTATCGAAGCTCTCTGTACTCCATCCCAAATATTTGCCAATGCTATTAATAACCGAAAGGCAACATCATCTGTTTCTGCTCGCATAACACCTCGCCCAGGAGTTTAGCGCGCGAAACGCCAGTACCCACAATCAGCTAGTCTACAGGAGTTACGAGCAAGAGGAAGTTTTTTTTTTGACTTTCCTGCATTCTACTCTGCTGTTAATATCGCTTATTCAAGGGGCTGTAGCTCAATTGGGAGAGCGTTTGACTGGCAGTCAAAAGGTAGGGGGTTCGAATCCCCCCAGCTCCATATTAGAAATTCAATTTTCTTCGAGTAGATCTTGGATCCTTTCCATGGCTCTCTGAATATTTTCTAAAGAATTTGCATAAGAGATTCGTAAATAACCTTCACCGAGCTTTCCGAAGGCTGTTCCTGCAACCACTGCGACACCCTTTTCTTCGAGTAGGCGTTCTTGTAGGTTTTGAGATGAGTATCCAGTTTCCTTGATATTTGGGAATGCATAGAATGCTCCAGCTGGTTTGATACAACTAATGCCCGGCATACTGTTTAGTGCTTTTGTTATCACGTTTCGTCTTTCATCAAATGCTCTTACCATTTCAAAAACCTCTTTTTGTGGTCCTTCTAGTGCGGCGATACCGGCATATTGTGCAGCAGCATTCGGACAAGAGTATGAATTCACAGCAAGACGTTCTGCATATTCGTATAAAGCTGGTGGCCATATGCCATAACCTAGGCGCCAGCCAGTCATTGCGTAAGTTTTGCTCCAGCCATCAATGACAATTAAGCGATCTCTGATCTCTTCATAGTTCAATAGACTGAAGTGTTTTCTTTCGTCATAGAGAATACGACTATAAATTTCATCTGAAAGGATTGCAGCATTTGGATATTGTTTTAAGCCATTAATGAGTGTATCGAAGTCTTTTTTCGGTGTGACTCCACCAGTTGGATTTGCTGGACTGTTTAGAATTATTAATCGAGTGTTTTCATTTACTTGCTCTAGTAACTTGACTGGGTCAAAAGAGAATCCTGATTCCTCTTTTAGTTCGATGGGGATAGCTTTTGCTCCTGTATAGCGAATCATTGACTCATAAATGGGAAACCCAGGATTAGGGTAAAGAATTTCTGCTCCGGGCTCTCCCATGAGCATAATTGCGAAAAACATAATTGGTTTTGCGCCAGGGGTAATAAGTACTAACGAAGGGTCGACGTTAACTGCATGTCGCTTTGCTAAATCTGCAACTACTGCTTCGCGTAAAGCTGGAATTCCGGATGCAGGCGTGTATCCATGTGCGCCATCAGCTAATGCTTGTTGAGCCTTAGTAACTATATGTTGAGGTGTTTTAAAATCTGGTTGTCCGATACCTAAATTAATAATACTTTTTCCTTCCGCTGCAAGAGTTTCTGCTCGTGCGAGTACAGCAAATGCAGTTTCAGTCCCAAGATTCATTGCCTTTTTGGTAGGTCGTATTTTATCCATAAGATACCTTTCTACTCCTTCGAGAAGTGTAAGTGTTTGAAAATGAGTATTTGAGCAATTAAACAGTGTGCAAACACTCATTTTATTCTGTTAGTATCTCCGAAGATCGGATCTTAAGGAATGAGGAGGTTTGCAATGCTTAAGAAGCGCCACCCACTTAGCAGAGCTGCTTACGAAGTACCTGAGAATAATGGACTCGTCCATGTTACGGTCCAGGATGGAAAAACCGGTATCTTTATGCAGGAAGGCTATTGGGTCGAGGGGGAACTTGGACAATCGGATCCACATATATGTAAGTGACTTGGCGGACGCCAACTTGACGAAGATGTTTTTTTATCCAATAGATTTCATGATACCAAGCTAGACAATTAACATTTTGATATTTGAAAAATAGGGAAATAGACTATGGCTGAGACAATTGCTGGTACTAATCGATCTGCAGGCATCTCCTACCAGGAGCTACTTGACGGTGATACCCATCCTGTTCCTGAGGTATTGAGGCGTGTAAGCCCCATATCTCCCGGTGCAACTACTATTCCGATCGAGCGTTATATTTCGAAAGATTTTCATAACTTGGAAGTTGAGAAATTGTGGAAACGTGTTTGGCAGATGGCGTGTCATGAGGATGATATACCTGATGTTGGTGACTATTACACATATGATATTGCTGGATTGTCGTTTCTGATAGTTCGTACTGAGGTGAATGTATTTAAGGCTTATGTGAATGCCTGTTTACATCGTGGCATGCTTTTGCGTGAAACGCAGGGTAAGCGTGCTAATGAAATTCGTTGCTCTTTCCATGGTTGGTGTTGGAATTTGGATGGAACGATTAAGGAAATTCCAGGCCAGTGGGACTTTCCTCATATTAATCCAGACGAACAATCTTTACCTGAGGCACATGTTGGTCACTGGGGGGGGTTTATTTTTATAAATCCTGATCCCGATGCAGAATCTTTTAGTGAATTTGTGGGTACTTTAGGTGAGCATTTTAGTGCTTGGCCTCTTGAGCGACGATACAAAGAAGCACATGTCTCAAAGATCTTGCGTTGTAATTGGAAAGTGGCACAAGAGGCTTTCATGAAGGCTTATCATGTAGTTGCAACCCATTCACAAATTTTGGCCGGAATTGGTGATGCTAATTCGCAGTATGATGTGTACGGAAATTTTGCTAGGGCTATTACCCCTAATGGAACTCCTAGTCCGTATTTAGCTTACGAACCTTTGGAGCAAGAAATGTTGGATTCAGCAATGGATCCTCAATTGGATGAATCGTCTACACTCGATGTTCCAGAAGGTGGTATTGCTCGTTCTGTTACTGCTGCTGGTCAACGTGAGGCTCTTCGTCCAGTTGTCGGGAATGCTGTAGATGATATGAGTGATGCAGAATTTAATGATTCTTTTTACTTTACATTATTCCCAAATTTTCATCCTTGGGGTGCCTTCAATAGAATTGTATATAGGTTCCGTCCAAATGGGAATAATCCTGATGAGAGTATTGTGGAATGCATTTACCTGTCCCCTTGTCCTGATGGGGAAAAGCCATCCGCTGCTCCAATTCATCATCTTGGATCTGATGATGACTGGACAGATGCACCTGAATTGGGAATGCTTGGTCGCATCTTTAATCAAGACACCTATAACCTTCCTCAAGTGCAATTAGGTTTCCATACCACGAGGAAGGAAGCTGTTGTTTTTGGAAGTTATGGGGAAACAAAGATCAGGCATTTTAATGAATTGCTTGAACGTTTTTTGGATCGTGAGTAGTTGAACTTGCTGATTGGTACAGTTCTAGGTTTTTTCCATAGTGGGCGCAGCGTCCTTATCTTTTATAAAGGACGCCACTAGGATTCCAAAAGCGATTAATATAAATGAGGCTAAAAAAGCATCATTGAATGAATTTGTTGCAGCTATCGCATGGACGGGGGTGACCTGTTCAATATTATAGGTATTCAGTCGACTTACTAATACAGCTGCTGCAATAGCCATCCCGAAACTCATAGCAATTTGACGGGTTGTATTAAAGACTGCACTTGCTCGCCCTGTAGCACTAATACTTATTGTTGCAAAGACTGCTGCTTGTACAGGCACCAACAATAAACCGAATCCCATACCTCTGATATACATCATTCCTCGTAAAAACCAAAGGTTGGTATCAGTATCCATAAAGACGAACGGCAGCGTAGTTACTGAGGCTATTGTAAGGCCAGCCATAATTAGCCTACGAGGGCCTATTCTTGGATATATACGAGCAATAACAGGTGCCATTGTGGCAACTCCAATTGCTTGAGGAAAGGTCATAAAACCTGCTTCTAATGGTGTCATACCTCGAACGCTTTGTAGAAAGAAGGGCAGTAGAAAAAGGCCTCCTGAGAATCCTAGAAATCCTGCAAATTGAGCAGCATTCGCCCTTGCAAACATCCGGTCTTGGAAAAGTTTTACATCAATTAATGGATCTTTTGTTCGTAATTCAAACCATATAAAGATTCCAAGTATGAGAAGTCCAATAATTCCAAAAGCCCAGCCTTGCGTATCACTCAATCCAACTCCGCCTATACGAGAGACTCCATATAAAAGTGTCCCAAGTCCACTTGCAGCTAAAACAAATCCAGGAAAATCAAGTTTTCCTGGATTATCATCTTTCCATTCATGAAGAAGTAAGGTGGCTGCAAATATTCCTGCAATTCCCATGGGAATATTAACAAGAAAAATCCACTCCCAAGAAAGATGATTAAGAATTATACCGCCTAATAACGGTCCACTTGCTGGCGCAATGGTTGTAGGTATAACGATTAAGGCAGATGCTTTAGATCTTTCATTAGGCGGGAATGCCCTAAATACAAGTGCGGTTCCTACTGGGGTAAGTAACCCACCAGCAGCACCTTGCACTAATCTAAAGAAAATGAGAGATTCCACATTCCAAGCAAATGCGCATAGTGCTGAACCCAATGTAAAAAGAACTAGTGAGATTATGAATAATCGTTTCATTCCGAATTTATCGCCTGCCCATCCGCTAATTGGTATGCAAACTGCAAGCGCAACTAGATAGCCAGTCAGCACCCACTGAACTTGGCTAGGGCTTGCATGTAGTTCGGTAGATAAAACGGGGATAGCGACATTTACGATTGTAAGATCGATCAAGTTCATAAAGAGGCCAAACACACTTACGAGGGCAACTATATATTTATACTCAAGGCGCATTTTTAATCTCAGAAAATATGTAGTTAGAATTGTTGCTTTTTTTCATCTAAGTGCTCACTAGTGTTGTCTATAACTGAGATTAGAACTTCATTAAGACCTTTGAAAAATTGAGAAATTAGTAAACGCATAGATACGCCCATAATACGACCACCTAAACCGAGAAAGCCCCCTTGGACCGTAACATCACCGCGATATTCTAGGAGTGTACCTTCGTCATCCTTACTAAAAGTAATACGACCATCAGCTGCAGCACTTCCGGGACCGCCTGCCCCGGTTATATGGAGCCAATAGCTATTTGGCCATTGTTCATCTCGTACACGTGCCTCTCCGCGATATGTTCCAATCAAGGCGTTTTGAAAACGGACTTCTAGCTGTCCGAACATAATTGTAAATCTTATTTCCCAACGGTCTTCGTTTTCATTTTTGTGAATTTCAGTGAAGGAAGGTAGTGCTTGCTGGAGAATCAAAGGATCTCTCAGTAATTCCCACAATTCCTCTGGCTTTAGGGAGAATCGTTGCGTGCCTTCGAGTTCCATTTTTTTTCCGATTGATGAACTAGCTGTCGCTGAGGTCTATGCTACTCGTTAAGTAGTTGCTTGTCGTAGGAGGTTTGGTAATGCTTGAACGATTTAAAGTGCCTGATGAAATTGCTGTCCATGTAGATTTTCAAGATATGCATACTGCGGTAACGCAGGTATTTATTGCTTTGGGCTCATCAAAAGATGATGCAGTGCGTTGTGCAAACACACTAATGTATGCAGATGTGCGTGGTATTGATTCCCATGGAGTGAGCAATATGATGCGTTTTTATGTAGATGGTATTCGGAGTGGTGGGATTAATCCTTCACCTACCTGGAGCATCGTTCGTGAGAGTGCTGCAGTTGCAACAATTGATTGTGATCGTGGGCTTGGCCTTACTATAGGGCCTGTTGCTATGGATCTTGCAATAGAAAAAGCACGTGAATGTGGGATTGGTTCGGTCGTTGCAACAAATGGACGTCATTTTGGTGCTGCGGCTTTTCATGCTCATCGTGCTATAGAACACGATATGATAGGAATTTCCATGACGGTTGGTGGTTTACAGGTTGCCCCAACATTTGCATCAAAACCTTTGGTAGGCCTTAATCCTTTAGCTGTTGCCGCACCTTCTAAAAGTCAACCCCCCTTTGTTTTCGATGCTTCGATGAGTAGTGTTGCAGGAAATAAAATTCGTCTTGCACGTCGCCTTGGAGTAAATATACTTCCCGGCTGGATAGGGACAGCTGAAGGGGTTCCCATAATGGAGGAGCAGCCTGTTCCTGATGATTTTGTAATGCTGCCTACTGGTGGTACCCGAGAAATTGGTTCGCACAAGGGTTATAGCTTGGCTATGATGGTGGACATTCTGTCAGGTGTTCTTTCTGGTAGTGGTCCTGGCTTTGCTACTCGTCAAGGCGTTTCGCATCATTTTTTGGCTTATCGTGTAGATGCCTTTACCGACCTTAATATATTTAAAGATGATATGGATTCTTATCTTGAAGAAATTCGATCATGTCCTCCCGCTCCTGGACATGATCGAGTTTTTTATGCAGGATTACAGGCACATGAAACAGAAATTATAAGACGACGTGAAGGGATTCCGTATCACCCTGAGGTTGTCGAGTGGTTTCATGGCTTGCTTGAGGAATTGGGAATTGTTGATTCTTTACCAGTTTTGTAACCTAATCTAGTGAAATCGAGAGAGAACAGTAGAAGGAGTATTTTATGGATATCGAGGGAAAATCAGCACTAGTGACGGGTGGTGGTTCAGGAATTGGTCGTGCTATTAGTTTGGCACTAGGAAATGCTGGGGCTTCTGTTGTAGTTGCTGACGTTGATCAGAATGGAGGAAAAGAGACCGTACATCAGATTGAGGATGCAGGAGGAAGCGCGATATTCCTTAAAGGGGACGTTTCAAATCCTGATGGGGTACGTCTTATGTTTGAGGCTGCTGGCTCTTTAGATATTGTTTGTAATAATGCTGGAATTATGACTGGTGATACACCGGGCTGGCCTGATGTATCTTTAGAAAAGATTCACTTAGTACTTAGTACTAATTCAGCGGGTGTCATGATGGGTACACGTGAGGCAATAGCTGTATTTGGCGATCAGGGAGGAGTGATTGTTAATACTGCTTCTGTAGCAGGGCTTGCTCCAATGCCATTTGATCCTATTTATGCTGCTTCGAAAGCAGCAGTTATTAATTTTACGCAATCCTGTGCACAGCTCTATGAATGGAAAAATATTCGTGTTAATGCTGTTCTTCCAGGAATGGTTGATACGCCAATCATCGCGAAGACCGGAGATGGTGTCCAACCAGCAGCTTGGCTAGCGCCAGCTATAGCTGCAACCACACCTCTTCAACCGGAAGTAATTGCTGATGTGGTTCTTAACTTCATAACCGATGACTCGAAGGTTGGCGAAGTAGAAGTAGTTGCTAACGCCTGAGATAAGATTACTTAATTGCTGCTTGGGCGTCTGCAACATGCGAAGCTTCATGGCTTGCAAGCATTTGCAGGAACCCTTGTAAAGTGGTTTCGCCATCACCTATACCATATGTTTTGCCCAGATCTTCGTCTGAAAAACGCTGTATGTACATCCAGATAACGCCATGAGCTGTTTCCAATTCAATTGGAATCATTTTTCCATCTAATGCTGCAAAACGTTCGATTCCATAAGCACGACGATCGTCAATACCTTCTAAGTTAAATGTTCCCGTACTAATCATCGCGCGTATGTTACTAGCTGTGTTGTGCGCAGTATCAGTTATATGTCGAAATACATCACCAACATTGTATCCATTTTTGTAAACTTCAATTGTTTCCTTATCTTGTGCTTCTTTTGCAGCCTCTTCAGTTGATAGCCATTGAGCACGCAGTTCGGAAAATAATTCTTGTCTTGATATTGGGGTTGTTGTCGCCATATAAGTAGCCTTTTTGAAATTCTAAAGCAAGTCTACCACGTATTTTCGTTCATCTCTCCAAAAAAATGTATAACTCAAAATAACGTTATTGTTGCGAGATACACATGATATTTCTGAATCGTAAGTTTTTGGTAATAGTAGGGCTTGTTGTTGTCCTTGTAGTAGTACTGCTACTGCTACTCTATCTGTTTGTATTTCGAGGTGGACCGACGCCAGTTACGTTGAAATCAGCAGTAGAAGTACTTGAAAAAAGTCAGAATGCAAAAGAAAAATCCAATGCTGTTTCTAGAAATTCCGTAGCTACAGGTGAAGTAACTTGGTCCGTTGATGCTTCTGAAGATGTTTTTGTGGGGTATCGAGTAAATGAAGAACTCGCGGGCAAGGGGGCTTTTACTGCTATTGGGCGAACAGATTTTGTTAGTGGTTCTTTGGTTATTGATGGTGAGAATCTCCTTGAGGCTACATTTGAAGCAGATCTATCTAAATTGGAGAGCGATAATATTTTTCGAGATGGTGCATTGCGTACTCAAGCGATTGAATCGACAAAATACCCGAAAACCAGTTTTACCTTGATAGAACCGATTATTTTAGGAACCAATCTTTTCTCAGGTGAACCAGTTTCTATTTTGCTAAAAGGTAATTTCAATTTGCATGACATAACTAGGGAAATTGAAATTACTGTTGATGGCCAATTTGTTAATGAGACACTTGTGGTCACTAGCAGTTTTACCATTTTGTTTTCTGATTATGGGATTGAAAAACCTTCTAGCGGTCGTGTGCTTTCGATTGAAGATCATGGAATTGTTGAAATTCAACTGTTTTTCATAGTTGAGTGATTTAGTTATTGTGCATTACTTACATTGTTCACAATTTGTTCAACTACTGATGGGTCTGCCAGAGTAGTTATATCACCAATGTTGTCTGGGTCCCCCTCAGCAATTTTTCGCAAAATACGTCTCATGATTTTCCCTGATCGTGTTTTCGGCAAGCCACTTACAAATTGAATTTTGTCAGGGGTAGCAATTGGACTAATTTCTGAACGTACTGAAGCTCGTAGTTCCTGAGCCAAACTTGCAGATGCTTCAGTACCTGTCTGCAATGAAACATAGGCATAGATACCAGTTCCTTTCACATCATGGGGAAACCCTACTACAGCTGCTTCTGCACAGGCTTCATGAGATACAAGCGCACCTTCGATCTCAGCTGAACCGAGTCGATGTCCTGCTACGTTGAGGACGTCATCAACCCGTCCTGTGATCCAATAATAGCCATCGTGATCTCTGTAGCAACCATCTCCAGTGAAATAAAGGCCCGGATAAGTCGATAGGTATGTGTCAATAAATCTTTGGTGGTCGCCGTAGACCGTGCGCATCATGCCCGGCCATGAAGAACGTATACATAATCGACCAGACACATTATTCTCCTTAATTTCCTTACCATTTTCATCAACAATTAGTGGTTCGATACCAAAAAATGGTAGCGAACCGGATCCTGGCTTCATAGGAATAGCTCCAGGTAGTCCCGTGATTAGATGTCCACCTGTTTCGGTTTGCCAGTAGGTATCTACTATCGCACAACGTCCTTCGCCAACAATGTTGTAATACCAACGCCAAGCTTCGGGATTTATAGGCTCTCCTACAGTTCCCAATATTCTTAAAGTTGAACGATTGGATCGTGTAACAAATGTATCTCCTTCTGCTGCAATCGCTCGAATTGCTGTGGGAGCAGTGTAAAACGATGTAATTCCTAAGCGGTCGACCATGTCCCAGTATCGTCCTGCATCTGGGTATGTAGGGATGGATTCAAATAGGACTGAAGTTGCTGCATTAGCCAGCGGTCCATAGACAATATATGAATGACCCGTGATCCAACCTATATCTGCTGCGCAGCAGTAGATATCATCGTCACGTAGATCGAAGACATAACGATGTGTAAGCATTGTATACAGTAGGTAGCCAGCCTGTGTGTGGAGTACTCCCTTTGGCTTTCCTGTTGAGCCAGATGTATAGAGGATAAAAAGTGGATCTTCGGCCCCCATAATTTCTGGAGTACATACTTTTGCTTCTAAAGGAACAACCTCATGCCACCAAAAATCGCGTTCTTTTTTCATGGGTATGTCAGCATTAGTACGACTATAAACAATCACGAATTCGACACTGTCGGCACCGTTTGCTAGTGCTTCATCCACTTGCATCTTTAACGCAATTGTCCGGCCACCACGGAGGCCTTCATCTTGTGTGATGACTGCCTTGCATGACGAGTCTTCGATTCGATCGGCTATTGATTTAGGACTAAATCCGCCAAAAATTACTGAGTGAACAGCACCAATTCGTGCACATGCTAGCATTGCAATTGCCAATTCGGGGACCATACCCATATAGATCGCAATGCGGTCGCCTTTGGCAATGCCTTTCCGTTTTAATACATTTGCAAGTTGACATACTTCTTCATAGACTTGCCTGTAGGTCATGGTTCTTGTTTCGTTAGGGTTGTCGCCTTCCCATAAAAAAGCTGCTTTGTCTCCGTTTTTTTCCAAATGGCGATCAAGGCAATTGCTTGAAACATTCATTTTTCCGTCATAGAACCATGCGACTGTTCCTGTTTTAAGATCTTCGTTTACTACTTTTGAAAAAGGTTCTATCCAATCGATATTTTGATTGGCTTGTTCCTTCCAAAATTCCTCTTTGTTCGCTATGGAATTTTGATAGGTAGCTAAGTAGTCCTCCATAGATTTGATCAATGCACCATTTTGAATCTGTTTAGGCGGGGCATAGATTTCATCTATAGGTAGTCCAATATCGTTGGCTTTGGTATCCATAGTTTTCCTCAGTGTAAAGGAGATATTTTTTTGATTGTACAGTCTGCTTAATTTAGTTGGTATCTCTCTGTATTGCGATATAACATTGTCGTATGACTTCTCGAAAAGCACGTAAAAAAAGACGACAGGTAAATCCTAGTTCAACTTTGCCGAAGCGTTCAACCGTTAGTTCCCAAGCATCAGACGTGGTTGTTACTGATAACGTATCAGTTTCAAGTTCGCAATCGGGGGATATAGGTTCTAAAGAAGGTGCTGCAAATTATGGTTACGTGCATAAAGATTTGGCAACGATTGCTGTTGTAGCTGTGTTAACGTTTGCTTTTGTTTTGGTTATGGCGCTTGTAATCTAATCTATTTTAGATTTTGATAAGCCATATAGAAGCCTATCGCGGCTGCAATAATTGTTGGTGTTGAAATGGCAATCCCTATTGAAAGTACCTGTATTGTCCAAGCAATGATAATTCCTAGAGCAGCAAAAGTGATGACTATAGGCCCTCGTCGTTGACCTGTAGAAAAATCCAACAACTTTGTGATTCCGAACCCTAATCCAATTCCCGAAAATATTAAAAAAAAGAAACCTCCAGTTAATGATCCGAACCAGGACCAGAGAATACCCATTCCAACTCCACCACCAATAGCCGTTAATAGTCCCAAAAAAAACTGCTTACGATCTAAGGTATAAATAGGTGATTTTTTAACTTGTGCACAATCGGGGCATCGAGCACCTACAGGTGACTGAATCAAACAATTGGGACAAATAGGTGTTTCACATCTGCTGCAACGTAAAGCTGTTTCTGTTCCTCTACAGCGATTACAAAATACAACATCTGACATATCTAAAGCTTAGCAATGTTTAAAGAAACATTGCTAAGCTTTAGATATGTCATGCAGATTATTGCGTTGCTACGAAAAATAGTGATACGGTTATTTTGGAGTTCTAGTGCCAACTGTTGACCTTAATGGGATAAGTTTATATTACGAGAAACATGGTGAAGGCCAAGATATTGTTTTGGTTCATGGGTTTGGTGATAGTGCAGCTTTATGGCAATCCCAATTTGATGCTTTAAAGGACTCTTTTACATTAACTGCTGTTGATATGCGGGGTCATGCACGTAGTGGTGCGCCTCCAGAAATTGGGCTTTATACACAAGATCAGGTAGTAGAAGATCTAAGGGCTATTATGGATGCGGCTAATATCAATCAAGCTGTAATTGGTGGCCATTCTCTTGGTGGTTACACAAGCATGCGGTTTTATCAGCGTTATCCAGAGCGCGTGCGTGCGTTAATTCTTTCAGGAACTGGGCCAGGTTATCGAAAGATGGATGGCGCAAAGGGATGGACTGTTGAAAATGAGAGAGTTGCTAAAAGGTTCGTAGATCAAGGTTTAGATTCAATACTTGATGCAAGGGCAGAAAGAATTGGACGTCATGGTGGTAACGTACCGATTTATCATCTTGCTGGAGGTCTTGCATATGTCCGTCTTGGCATAATGAGGATGCCTCCGTTAGTAGAGTGTACTCAGATCACCGTGCCAACATTAGTTCTGGTTGGTGAAAATGATGTTTCATTTAGGAATTCAGCTGAATATATGGCCGCAAAAATACCCAAGAGCGATGCTCCTGTTGTGATACCCGAAGCCAGTCATTGGTGTAATTTTGATAACCCAGAGGCTTGGAATACCGCAGTTATGCAATTTTTGACTAATTTATAATTAACTACTTTCACCAGTGAAAGCAGTAGCTCCGAATGCACCAAGCTGAACGTTGCCGCTACAAGAACCACCATCAATAGTTCCGGAAAATGTTAGTTCTATTGGTCCTGCCCCGGGAGCTTCTATTATTGTTTTTAGTTCAAAATCATTTCCAGTGTAGCTACCAGAGGTATCAGTTTTTATTTCTCCAGCAGGTCCTGAAGAATTACAATTGCCGCTAAGCTTTCCATCATTATCCGTTAAATCGAAAGTCATTTCTGCAGCGCCCATAGGGGTGGTAAATGATAGTTTCCAAGTTCCATTCATATTTATAACTCCTAAGATTGTGTGGCGATTGTACACATCTTTTAGGCAATGTAAAGAGTTTTTTTAGGTTTAAATAATGATCTTGTTTTTTAACCGATTTAAGTTTAAATATTAAGTAACCATGCGAACTATTTTTGTGATTATTCTAATGATTTTAGTGGTGCTGTTATATGCGAGCTGTTCA